>RRZU010641886.1_pt1 | contig 32327 bp, 26 predicted proteins | sample 2165561 | NCBI WGS metagenome assembly RRZU01 (sample SAMN10456909, study PRJNA506462) | wastewater metagenome | isolation source: wastewater sludge | place: USA: Moscow, Idaho | reverse complement strand
TTGCGACATATTATTTCAAAAAATACGCTTGGAGGGTAATTATCGACGGTGAAGCGGCAGCGTGATGCGGGCGACCTGTTCGACGATGGGGTCGATGGACAGCGGGTGGATGTCGGAGCTGTGCAGCGCCGGGTCGCCGATGGGTTGCCAGACGCCGCCCTTGTAGATCTCCAGCGCCGAGAAACGCGCCTTGTAATCCATCTTGCGGCTGCCCGGCACCCAGTAGCCCAGATAGACGAAGGGCAGGCCTGCGGCCCGCGCCATCTCGATATGGTCAAGGATGATGTGGGTGCCCAGGCTCGACGGTTCCAGCGCCGGGTCATAGAAGCTGTAGACAAGGCTCAGCCCGTCATCCAGCACGTCGGTCAGGCAGACCGCCACCAGCCGGTCGCTGCCCGGCGCGGCCGGGTCGGCGCTGCGATATTCGACGACGCGGGTGCGGACCGGCGTTTCCTCGATCATGGCGGCGAATTCGAAGATGTCCATGTCGGCCATGCCGCCGTCGGCGTGGCGCTGGTCCAGATAGGCGCGGAACAGGTCATACTGTTCCTCGGTCGCCCAGGCGCTGGTGGCCAGTCGCCGCAGATGGGTGTTCCGGCGCGCGATACGTTTCTGTGTGCGCGAGGGCGCGAACTCGGCCACCCGGATGCGCGCCGACATGCAGGCCACGCAGCTTTCGCAACTGGGCCGGTACAGCACGTTCTGCGAACGCCGGAAGCCCTGCCGCGACAGGGTGTTGTTCAGCTCATTGGCCGAATCGCCGGCCAGCGCCGTGAACAGCTTGCGCTCGGCGCGGCCATGCAGATAGGGACAGGGCTGCGGCGCCGTCACATAGAATTGCGGCGCATGCGGAAGGCTATGCCGCATGGGCCGCCCCCTGCGGGATCGGGCATGACAGGCGGTCGGCGGGACGCTGTCGTTTCGTTCGGTTCTCTGCGCGCATGGGCGGCGGGCCAGGCTCACGATATGGTTGCATTCAAGATTGAGCCTAGCAACAGAACGCCCCCGCGCCAAGCTTGGAAACTGCCCGGGGCAGGCGGTGCCCTGCATGGCGGGTTTGCGCGCCGCATTGACGCCGCGCGCGCCGCGGCTAGGCTGCGCGCATGGATTTCGCTTCCCGCATCACCCGCCTTCCCATCGCCGTGGACATGCTTCGCGGCCAGTCCGCCGTCGACGCCACCGGCATCACCGATCCGCGCCTTGGCGAGCTGATCCGCGGCGCCGCCGGATGCAGCCCCTATCTGGCGATGCTGATCCAGCGCGAGGCCGACTGGCTTTCCGACGCGCTTGCGCATCCCGATGTCGTCGCCCGCGAAACCGCCGGCTTCGAGGCGCTGTCCGCCGACGATCTGGGCCCGGCGCTGCGCCGTGCCAAGCGCCGGGTGGCGCTGTGGACGGCGCTGGCCGATCTGGGCGGCGTCTGGACGCTGGAACAGGTGACCGGCGCGTTGACCGACCTTGCCGACCGGGCCACCGATCTTGCCTTGCGCGTCCATGTCGCGGCCGAACGCGCGCGTGGCAAGCTGCCGGAAACCGGCGCCGATGCCGGCGGCATCGTGGCGCTGGCCATGGGCAAGATGGGCGCGGGGGAACTGAACTATTCCTCGGACATCGATCTGATCGTGCTTTACGACGACAGCGCCTATGCGCGCGACGACCAGCATGACGCCCGCGCCAGCCTGATCCGCGCCACCCGCAAGGCGGCGGCGACGATTTCCGACAATACCGATCAGGGCTATGTCTTTCGCACCGACCTGCGGCTGCGGCCCGACGCGGCGGTGACGCCGGTCTGCATCTCGACCTCGGTCGCGTTGGCCTATTACGAAGCCGAGGGCCGCACCTGGGAACGCAGCGCCTATATCAAGGCGCGGCCCTGCGCGGGCGATCTGGCCGCGGGTGAGCGCTTTTTGCGCGACCTGCGCCCCTTCGTCTGGCGCCGGCACCTTGATTTCGCCACCATCCAGGACGCGCATGACATGCGGTTGCGCATCCGCGAACACAAGGGCCTGCACGGCCGCATTACCGTCCCGGGCCACAACATGAAGCTGGGGCAGGGCGGCATCCGCGAGATCGAGTTCTTCACCCAGACCCGCCAGTTGATCGCCGGCGGCCGCGACCCCGACCTGCGCGTGCGCGGCACGGTCGAGGGGCTGGCGCGGCTGGCCGAAAAGGGCTGGGTGCCCGCCGATGTGGCGCGCGAACTGACCGATCATTACCGCGAGCATCGCGAAATCGAGCATCGCATCCAGATGGTCAATGACGCGCAGACCCATTCGCTGCCGAACTCGGCCGAGGGGGTGGACACCATCGCCCGCATGATGGGCGATGCCGATACCGCGCATTGGTCCGCGCGGCTGGCCACCCGCCTGGCGCGGGTCGAGTCGCTGACCGGCGATTTCTTCGCGCCATCGGAAACCGCCGCGCGCCCGGTGCTGTCGCCCGAGGCCGAGGCCATGGTCGAACGCTGGCGCAGCTATCCGGCCCTGCGCTCGCAGCGCGGGCGCGAAGTCTTTGCCCGGATCGAACCCGAACTGCTGACCCGCCTGACCGCCGCCACCCATTCCGACGAGGCGCTGGCGCGATTCGACGGCTTTCTGGCCGGGTTGCCGGCCGGGGTGCAGCTTTTCTCGCTGTTCGAGGCCAATCCGCAGCTTATCGACCTGATCGTGGACATCTGCGGCACCGCGCCGGGGCTGGCGGGCTATCTTGCCCACCATTCCGAGGTGCTGGACGCGGTGCTGGGCGGCAGCTTCTTTTCCGAATGGCCGGGGGCCGAGGCGCTGCACCGCCAGCTTGACCAGATGCTTGAGGGCGTCCTTGCCGCGCCCGATGGCGGCTATGAACGCGCGCTGGATGCCGCGCGCCGCTGGGCGCATGAATGGCAGTTCCGTACCGGCGTGCATCACCTGCGCGCCCTGATCGGCGCCGAGGAGGCGGGCGGCCAGTATGCCGATATCGCCGACGCGGCGGTCGCGGCGCTGTTTCCCGTCGTCGCGGCGGAATTCGCCCGCCGGCATGGGCCGTCGCCGGGGCGGGGCGCGGTCGTGCTGGGCATGGGCTCGCTCGGGGCGCGGCAGTTGAACGCGGCCTCGGACCTTGACCTGATCGTGATCTATGACGCGGCCGGGCAGGACAGTTCGGACGGTCCCAAGCCATTGGCGACGCGGGCTTATTACGCGCGGCTGACGCAGGCGATGATCACCGCGCTGTCGGCCCCGACCGCTGCCGGTCGCCTGTATGAGGTCGACATGCGGCTGCGCCCCTCGGGGCGGCAGGGGCCGGTGGCGACCTCGGTGCAGTCGTTTCGCGACTATCAGATGACCGAGGCCTGGACGTGGGAGCATCTGGCCCTGACCCGCGCCCGCGTGATCGCGGGTTTTGGCGCCGACGCCACGGCGCTGGGCGCCGAGGTCGAGGCGCTGCGCCTTGAGGTGCTGGAGAGCCGCGGCCGCGATCCCAAGGTCCTGCCCGATCTGGCCGAGATGCGCGCCCGCATCTTTGCCGCCAAGGCCCCGGATGGCACGTGGGAGGCCAAGATCGGCCGTGGCCGCCTGCAGGATATCGAGCTTCTGGCGCAGTCGCTGGCGCTGCGGGCCGGCGTGCCCGCGCGTGCGGCGCAGGCACAGTTGCGCGCCGGTCCACGCGCCGGGCTGATCCCGCGGGATGAGGCCGAGACGCTTGCCGCCGCGCGGCGCTTTCTGTGGAACCTGCAATGCGCCGGCCGCCTTCTGACCGAGAAGCCGCTGGACATGGATAGCCTTGGCAAGGGCGGACAGGCCTTCATGTTGCGCGAGGTGGGGGCGGACAGTCTTGACGATCTGGCCAGTCGCCTTGCCGGGACGGTCGAAGCGGCCGGTGCGATCATCGACCGCGCCCTGGCCGTGCCAGCGACCGCCACGCCCGCCGTGACCGAGGACGCGGCCCGCGGCTGACGCGGGTCGAAGCCCGCGCCTGCGAAGGGACCGCCCGGGCATGTTCTAGCGCACCTCGCCCAGCACCGGGATCAGCGTTTCGCGGCTGTCCGGAGCCGCGTTCGGGGCCGTTATCCGCGCGGCGGCAAGCCGTTCCTGCGCCATGCCCAGTTGGATCAGGCGACCGGGGCGGGGTTTCTGGGGCGCGGGCGCTGGCGCTTCCTCGGCACTGGCGTCAAAGACGCCGTGCTGGGTCTTGTCCCAGTAGAAGGGCCGCGCGACGACCTCATAGATCGCCTTCCACGCGGCAAGGCAGCCCAGCGGGAAATAAAGATGCAGCGTCGGCACCCATGCCAGCAGGTGCCGGTGGCCGCGTTCGCGCACGGCCCAGATGCCGACGGCGATATTCAGGGCCTCGGCCAGCATGAACAGGCCGAACAGCGCCGCGATGGCATGGCCGCCCATCATGCCCGACAGGGCGCCCTGCAGGGGATGCGGCAGGCCAAGGGCCAGCAGCCAGAAGCTCCACAGGACCGGGGCCAGCAGATATTGCGAGACGGCGGCGAAAAGCTGGACCTGAAGCGCCAGAAAGCGCCGCGCGCCAAGGTCGCGCCACAGCGCCACCGGGTTGCGCATATGCACGCCCCAGGTCATCGCGAAGCCCTTGAGCCAGCGCGAGCGCTGCTTGACCCAAGGGACAAGGCGGCAGTTCGCCTCTTCGTGGGTGACGGTGTCCAGCATCCTGGTGCGATAGCCGCGCCGGGTCAGGCGCACGCCCAGATCGGCGTCCTCGGTGACGTTCCAGGCGTCCCAGCCGCCGACCTTCTCCAGCAGGTCGCGGCGAAAGAACAGCGTCGTGCCGCCCAGCGGCACCACCAGATCCAGCGCCGCGGCGCCAGCGAGCGTGGCGCGGAACCATGACGCATATTCGATGGTGAAGGCGCGGGCCAGCCAGTTGGTGCGCGGGTTGTAATAGTCCAGAACGCCTTGCAGGCAGGCGACATCCGGGGGCGCGAAGTGAAAGCCGCGCGCGACCTTGTGCAACTGGTCCGGTTCGGGCCGGTCCTCGGCATCCCAGATGCCGATGATCGAGCCGCGGCAGAAGTTCAGCGCATAGTTCAGCGCCCGCGGCTTGGTGCGGATCGGTCCGTCGGGCACCTTGATGACGCGCATCCAGCGCGGCAGCGTCGCATCCTCAAGCGCCTGACAGGTCACCCTGTCGGTTTCCTCGGCCACCAGCAGAATGTCCATCAGCTCGCGCGGATAATCCAGCCGCGACAGCCGGCCGATCAGCTTGTCGGCGATATCCGCCTCGGCGAACAATGGCACCATGACCGAGATGACCGGCAGCGGGCCCTTCATCTCGGGGCGCGGGGTCTGGCCCTGAAGCATGGCGCGGTCCTGCCGCGACCGCCGCGCGGTCTGGCGCAGGATGGCGGCAAAGGCGAACAGCTTCAGCGTGGTCGAGGCGATCAGCGCCAGCACCGCCCACAGTGTCAGCAGCGCAATCACCGCCAGCGGCGCAAGGGCCAGCCCCAGCGCCACGGCGACGATCAGCAGCGCGGCGATGCGGCCGGTGCGGCGTTCATTGCGCGTCCGGCAGCTTTCCTGCGGGGCGACGCGCATTTCGGCCTGGCGGATCAGCGCCGTGCGGCGTTGGGCAAGGATCGCCTCGCGCGCGGCGGTTTCGCTGCACAAAAGCATACGCAGCGGGCCAAGCTCTGTCGGCAGGCGCGCGCGCAGGGCCGCGAAATCCTCGGGGCGGGCCGTGGCGATGAAGGTCACGCCGCCGACGCGGCGCCATGGCACGATCCCCTCGGCCAGGCAAAGGTCGGCGCCGATCGCATCCAGCAGCCGCGGATCGGGGGGCAGGGCGGCCAGATCGGCGATCGAGGCGCGCCACTGCCGCGACAGGGCGCGGGTCAGCGCATCCTCGCGCACCCAGCCCCTGGACAGCAGGATATCGCCCAGCCGCACCGACTGGCGCTGGCGCATGACCAGCGCCTTCATCAGGTTATGCGGATCGACGGCGCCATCCTCGATCAGGATCTGGCCCAACGGGCGCAGGTCGCGAGGGCCGACCAGCGCCGCCTGCGCCGCATCCGCCGTCTGCGACACGGGCGCGGCGGCGGATGGCTGCATTGGCGGCGGCCTGAGTAAAGCTGTGCGGGCCATGCGCATTTCCCGTTCGGCGTCAACTTGCCCCTGTCTGGCACGCCACAGGTTAAGAACGGGTTAATCGCGGCACGACTTTTTGCCTGACGCGAGGTCAGGCAGGAAAGCCGGGAAAATCCGATGGATCAGGTCGATGGATCAGGCAGCGCGGCGCGCGCGCATCGCCTCGGCGAAGCGGTCGAACAGATAGGCGCTGTCCTGCGGTCCGGGGCTGGCCTCGGGGTGATACTGCACCGAAAAGACCGGCCGATTGGCCACGCGCAACCCGCAGTTCGAGCCGTCGAACAGGCTGACATGCGTTTCGATGACCCCTGCGGGCAGGGTCTGGGCATCGACCGCGAAACCATGGTTCATCGAGGTGATCTCGACCTTGCCGGTCTCGACGTCTTTCACCGGGTGGTTGGCGCCGTGATGGCCGTGGTTCATCTTGATGGTCTTGGCGCCAAGGGCCAGTGCAAGCATCTGGTGGCCAAGGCAAATCCCGAAGATCGGCATGTCGCGCGCCAAAAGCGCGCGGATCATCGGCACGGCATATTCGCCGGTCGCCGCCGGGTCGCCCGGACCGTTCGACAGGAAGACGCCCTCGGGGTTGTGGGCCAGCACGTCCTCGGCGGTGGCGGTGGCGGGCAGGACCGTCACCTCGGCCCCGCTTTGCGCCAGCGAGCGCAGGATATTGCGCTTTGCGCCGTAATCCAGCGCCACGACGCGGAAGGGTTTCGCCTGATCGGTCTTGCCGAATTCGCCCGGCCAGGCCCACAGGCCTTCGTCCCAGCGATAGCTTTGCCGGGTGCTGACCTCTTTGGCGAGGTCGAGGCCGACGATCCCCTTCCAGTCCCGCGCCCGCGCGATCATGGCGGAAATGTCGAAATTCCCCTGCGGATCGTGGCGCAGGACCACATGCGGCGAGCCCTGCTGGCGGATCGCGCGGGTCAGGCGGCGGGTGTCGATGCCGCCGATGCCGATGCGGCCGCGCCGCGCCATCCAGTCGACCAGATCGCTGGTCGCGCGCCAGTTCGAGGGCTCGGTCGGGTCCCATTTCACCACGATCCCCGAGGCGACGGGCTCGGGCGCCTCGTCGTCCTGGGCGGTCACGCCGGTATTGCCGACATGGGGGAAGGTGAAGGTGACGATCTGGCTGGCATATGAGGGATCGGTCATGATCTCCTGATAGCCGGTCATGGCGGTGTTGAAGACCAGCTCCGCCACCACCTCGCCACTGGCGCCGAAGCCGTGGCCATAGAAAACGGTGCCGTCGGCAAGTGCAAGACAAGCGGTCGGTTTCTGGGGCATCTGCGACTCTCCGGCTAAATCGGCGGGAAACTAGGTAAAGGGGGGGCGCGCGTCAAGGCGGAACGGCCGCGGTTGCGAACTTTGACGCCGCGGGCCGCTTGGGGCATGCTGCGCGCGACTTGACGGCGGGGAAAAGCCAAGGCACCCCGCCCCCAAACCATTCAGCGAGGATCCGATGGGACTGCGTGAACGTATTCTGGCCGACACCAAAGAGGCGATGAAGGCCAAGGAAACCGCGCGGCTTTCGACGCTGCGGCTGATCTCGGCCGCGATCAAGGATCGCGAGATCGCCGCGCGCACCGAGGGCGGCGACAAGGACGGCCTGTCCGAGGCCGACCTGACCGCGATCCTGTCGAAGATGGTCAAGCAGCGCCAGGAATCGGCCAAGGCCTATGAAGAGGGCGGCCGCCTGGAACTGGCCGAGCGCGAACTGGATGAGATTGCGCTGATCCAGTCCTATCTGCCGCGCCAGCTTGGCGAGGACGAGACCCGCGCCGCCATCGACAAGGCGATTGCCGATCTGGGCGCCGCCTCGATCCGCGACATGGGCCGCGTCATGGCCGAACTGCGTGCAAACTATGCCGGGCAGATGGATTTCGGCGCCGTCGGTCCCGCGATCAAGGAAAGGCTGATGAAATGAGCGATGCGCGCGCCCGCCAGCATGCCGCCGCGATGGCGCTTGCGGCGCGGCGGGGCGAGATCAGCCCCGCCTCGCTGCGCGACCTTGCGCGCGAGATGCACGACACGCTGTCCGAGCCCGAACTGACCGCCATCGCCCGCGCCCGCCCGGAACCCCCTGACCGCCGCGGCGAGGACTAGCGGGCGACATCTGTTCGCGCCGTGCACGGTCATTGCTTTTTGCTGAATATCGTTCAGTCGTGGGCTGCGGTCATCCCGGCCCGGCACCCGGGCCTGTGGAAAACGATCACGCGGCGTAAGTCGATAATGGCGGGTTCGGATGGAAACTTTATAAGAATCTCCCGTAGGCTATTGTTTCAGATCTGATCTTCGCAGGGCAGGATCAGCGCGAATTCCGGGTCGGCGGCGATGCGGATGATGCTGCCCTGTTCGGGCAGAAGCAGGCCGGGGACGCGTGCCTTCAGCGCGATGCCCGGCTCGTCCAGCCGCAGCTCGATCAGGCTTTCGCGGCCAAGGTAGCGGGCGCGGGTCACGCGGGCCAGCGCGCCGCCATGCGCGGTCGGGATCAGGTGCTGGGGGCGGATGACCACCTCGGCGCAACTGCCCTCGGGCAGGCCGGGGGTTGGAAAGCGGCCCAGCGGCGTGGCGACGCTGCCGCCCGACACGCGCCCCTCGATGCGGTTCAGGTCCGAGAAGAAGGCGGCGACGCCGCGATCCACGGGGCGGTCGTAAAGCTCATGCGGGCGGCCCTCCTGGATCAGGCGGCCGCGGCGCATGACGGCGATGCGGTCACCCATCAGCATTGCCTCCTCGGGGTCGTGGGTGACCATCAGCACCGTGGTGCCGCTGTCGCGCAGCAGGTCCAGCGTCGCGTCGCGCACGCCATCGCGCAGCCGGTGGTCAAGGCTTGAGAAGGGCTCGTCCATCAACAGCAGGCAGGGCTTGGGTGCCAGCGCCCGGATCAGCGCGATGCGCTGCGCCTCGCCGCCGGAAAGCTCATGCGGGTATTTCGTCGCGTAGCCGGACAGGCCCACACGCTCCAGCAGTTCGGCGATGCGCTGCGGCGTGATCTTGCCGCGCAGGCCGAAGCCGATATTGGCGGCGACGTCCAGATGCGGAAACAGCGCGAAGTCCTGAAAGACCAGTCCGATGCCGCGCCGCTCGGGCGGAAGGAAGGTCGCGGCATCCGACATCACCCGGTTGCCGATGCGGACGCTGCCGGAATCGGGCTGCTCGATCCCGGCGATCATGCGCAGCGTCGTGGACTTGCCGCAGCCCGAGGGGCCCAGCAGGCAGGTCACCGCGCCCTGCGGCACGCTGAAGCTGACGTCGTGGACGGCGGGCGTGTCGCCGAAGCTGCGACATAATGCCTCGACCCGCAGCATGGGCGCGCCCTGCGGCGAGACCGTTTCGGGCGTCAGGACATGGCTGGCCCAGTGAATCGGGCTGGCTGCGTCATCCATCGTCATTCCTTCGGGCGAGGCCATGGTGGGCTATTGTTTAGTTTTATTGTTTACTTTGGATGGAAGTTTAGTAAATGCATCAGGAAATCACAAGAGGAGCGGATATGCGCACCAGATTGAACGGCCTGATCGGCGCCCTTTTCCTGGCCCAGCTTGGCGCCGTGGCGGCCCATGCCGAAGAGCTGAACCTGTATACCACGCGCGAACCCAAGCTGGTTGAGCCGCTGCTGGCCTCGTTCACGGAAAAGACGGGCATCACCGTCAACACCATCTTCCTGAAGGACGGCATGCCCGAGCGAGTCGCGCAAGAGGGTGACGCCTCGCCCGCCGATGTGCTGATGACCGTCGATATCGGCAACCTTGCCGATCTGGTCGATCGTGGCCTGACGCAGCCGGTCACCTCGCCCGTGCTTGAGGCGACGATCCCCGCCAACCTGCGCGACAAGGACGGCAACTGGTTCGCGCTGTCGCAGCGCGCGCGCGTGCTTTACGCCGACAAGAACCTGGACCTGACCAGCTTCAAATACGAGGATCTCGCCAAGCCCGAATGGAAGGGCAAGGTCTGCATCCGTTCCGGCCAGCACCCCTATAACGTGGCGCTGACCGCATCCTATATCCTGCATCACGGCGAGGCCGATACCAAGACCTGGCTCGAAGGCGTCAAGGCGAACCTTGCGCGCAAGCCCGGCGGCGGCGACCGCGATGTGGCCCGCGACATCATGGGCGGCATCTGCCAGATCGGCATCGCCAACTCGTATTACGTCGGCCTGATGCGCAGCGGCGCCGGCGGCCCCGAGCAAGAGGAATGGGGCAAGGCGATCAAGGTGATCCTGCCCACCTTTGAAAACGGCGGCACGCAGGTGAACATCAGCGGCGCTGCGGTGGCGAAACATGCGCCGAACCGCGATGCGGCGGTGAAGTTCATCGAATACCTCGCCTCGGACGAGGCGCAGAAGATCTATGCCGAGGCGAACTACGAATACCCCGTCAACGCAAAGGCGGGGGTCAGCCCGCTGATCGCCGAGTTGGGCACGCTGACGCCCGACACGCTGGACCTGACGGCGGTGGCCGGTCAGCGCAAGCTGGCCAGCGAACTGACCGAGGCCGTCGGCTTTGACAACTGACGCGAAAGGGCGGCCCTGAACGGGGCCGTTTCTGCATGGCACTGGAACAGATGACCGGAGGGCGCCTCGCGCGCACGGGATTTGGCTGGCAGGCGGCGGCATTGGCCGTCGCCGTGCTGGTTCTGATGCCCGTGCTGGCGCTGGCGATCTTTGCCGCGAAGGGCAGTCCCGGGTTGTGGACGCACCTGATCCGCAACGTCCTGCCCGCGGCGGCCAGCCAGACGGTGGTGCTTCTGGCGGGGGTGGGCGTCATCGTCGCCTCCATCGGCACGGTCACGGCATGGCTGGTCGCGGCCTGCGACTTTCCGGGGCGGCGCATTTTCGGCTGGGCGCTGCTGCTGCCGCTGGCGGTGCCGACCTATATCGTCGCCTATGCCTATCTGGACCTGCTGCATCCGGTCGGCCCGGTGCAGACGCTGATCCGCGACATCCTGGGCTACAGCAGCCCGCGCGACCTGCAACTGCCCGATATCCGCTCGATGCCGGGCTGCATCCTGCTGCTGGGGCTGGTGCTTTATCCCTATGTCTATCTGCCGGTGCGGGCGCTGTTCGTCATGCAGGCGGGCAACCTGATGGATGCCGCGCGGATGCTGGGGGCGGGGCCGGTCGCGACCTTCTGGCGCGTGGTGCTGCCGCTGGCGCGGCCCGCCGTCGCCGTGGGCACGGCGCTGGCGCTGATGGAGTCGCTTAACGACATTGGCGCGGCCGAGTTTCTGGGCGTGCGCACGATGACGGTCTCGGTCTATTCGACATGGATCAACCGTTCGGACCTGCCGGGGGCGGCGCAGATCTCGCTGGTGATGCTGGCCATCGTGACCGGGCTGATCCTGCTTGAGCGGCGCGGCCGCAAGCGCCAGCGCTATGCGGCGGGCGCGCAGCGCAGCCAGCCGATCAAGCGGTTGCGCCTGCGCGGCTGGCGGGCGGCGCTGGCAACGCTGGCCTGCGCGCTGCCGGTGGCCTTCGGCTTTGCCGCGCCGGCCGCCTATCTCGCCTGCAAGGCGTGGCAGCGCTATGTCTTTGCCGGGCTCTCGCCGCAGATCGTGGACGAGGCCGCCAATACCGCGCTGTTCGCCGCCGTCGCCACGGTGATCGCCGTCACGCTGGGGCTGGTGGTGACCGGCGCGGCGCGGCTGCGGCCGGGGCGTCTTACGCAGGTGACGGCGCAGCTTTCGACGCTGGGCTACGCGGTGCCGGGGACCATTCTGGCCATCGGGCTGCTGCCGGTCGTGACGCTGGCCGACCGCCAGATCGACGCCCTTGCGCGGGCGATCTGGGGCCATGGGCCGGGGCTGCTGCTGCTGGGCTCGGGTGCGGCGCTGATCTATGCCTATACGGCGCGCTTCCTGGCCATCGCCACCGGCGGCATCGAGTCGGGGCTGAGCCGCGTCCCCCCCTCGCTTGACCATGTCGCGCGGACGCTGGGCCGCACCCCCGCCGGCGTCTTCCGCGAGGTGCACATGCCCATCGCCCGCCCGGCGCTGGCGGCGGCGGGGCTGCTGATCTTTGTCGATTGCGTCAAGGAGCTGCCGGCGACGCTGCTGCTGCGGCCGCTGAACTTCGAGACCCTGTCGACGCATCTTTACGGCGAGGCCGCGCGCGGCACTTATGAGGACGCCGCCATCGCCGCGCTGATCATCGTCGCCATCGGCATCCTGCCGGTAATCGTGCTGGCGCGGACCATCCGGCGGTGACGGCCGGCGGTGACCGCCTGTGGTGACGGCCTGCGGTCACTGCGGCCACATGCCCCCTTTCGCCGCGCCGGGTTTTCTGGCAGGGCGGGGGCATGAAACCTGCGCGCCCCCTGTTGCAATTCCGGGCCGGTCCTGGCGCCGCGGCGCACCGCCGCCGTCCCTTGCGGTTGCCGGGTTTTCTGGCGCTGATCCCGTTCCTGCTGCTGGCGCTGATCTCGCCCGGGACGATGCTGGCGCGCGACGATGCGGGCGGGGTGACCGTGGTCCTGTGCGTCGAGGGCGGCCTTATCGAGATGGTGCAGGCGGCCGATGGAACGCTGACCGACAAGGCGCCCGATGGCGGCCATTCCGTCTGTTACTGGGCGCCGCATGGCCAGCAGGTGCTGGACGTCGCCAGCGCCGACCCGGTCGCGCCGCTGTTCCTGCCGGTGCCGCTGACCTTCGCGGGCGAAAGCCCCGAACATCTGCGCCGGGCCGAGGTGCTGGCGCCCTCGGCGCGGGGACCGCCGACTGTCGTCTGAGCCGGCTTGTCCATGCGCTGCCTTGTGCGGCGCGGCCCATCACATCAGACGAGAAACATCATGCAAAAACATATCCTTGGTGCCCTTGGCGCCGCTTTCCTGGGGCTTGTCGCCAGCCCGGCGCTGTCCCATGCCACCATTGAGCCGGCCGAGACGCCCGCCGGCGCCGCCTATCGCGCCGTCATCCGCATCGGGCATGGCTGCAAGGGCGAGGCCACGCAGACCCTGCGCGTCAAGCTGCCCGAGGGCTTCTACAACGCCAAGCCGATGCCCAAGGCCGGCTGGACGCTGGAAACCGTGAAGGGCGCCTATGCGAAACCTTTCGACAATCACGGCAAGCCGATGACCGAGGGCACGCGCGAAGTGATCTGGTCGGGCGGCAACCTTTCTGACGACTGGTTCGACGAATTCACCATCCGCGGCACCGTCGGCCCCGATGTCGCGCCGGGCTCGGTGCTGTATTTCCCGGCCGTGCAGGAATGTGCCAATGGCAGCGCCGACTGGAGCGATACCTCGGGCAAGGCGGATGTGAAGAACCCCGCGCCCGCCGTCACCGTGACTGCGGCCATGGCCATGGCCGGTCATGACGCGCCTGCCGCCAAGGCCCCTGATGCCAAAGCCGCCGGGGCGGCGGCATTCGCGCCGGTCGTGCTGGGCGATCTGACGCTGTCGGACGCCTATCTGCGCGCGACGCCGCCCAAGGCGCCGGTCGGCGGCGGCTTCCTGACCATCGCCAATGCCGGCGGCGACGACCGGCTGGTGGGCGTCAGCGCCGAGGCGATCTCGCCCCGGGGCGAGATTCACAGCATGGAGATGCAGGGCGACGTGATGAAGATGCGCCAGTTGACCGATGGCGTGGCGATCCCCGCCGGGGCTACGGTCGAACTGGCCCCCGGCGCCGTGCACCTGATGTTCATGGAACTGAAACAGCCGCTGGTCGCGGGCGAGATGGTCAAGGTCCGGCTGACCTTTGAAAAGGCCGGCGAGGTCGAGCTGTCGGTGCCCGTCATGGCGCGCGAGGCAGCCGCGGGCGCGAAAGGCGCCATGGGCAATATGGGAGGCATGAAGCATGGCGGCAACTAAACCGAAATCCAACCTGCGCACGCTGCGGCTGGTGCTTTGGGCGCTGGTCGTGGTCGCACTGGCCGGGGTCGCCTGGACGAAATTCGGCGCGCCGCGGCTTGACGCCGTCACCGATGCCGGCACCGCGCAACTGGGGCAGGGCGATTATCGCGCCACCGCGACCGACGGCACCGCCTTCACGCAGGACAGCCTGAAGGGGCAGCCCTCGGCGGTGTTTTTCGGCTTTACCAACTGCCCGGACGTCTGCCCGACCACGCTGGGCGATATCGCAAGCTGGCGCGAGGAACTGGGCGATCAGGCCAAGGATCTGCGCGTCTTCTTCGTCACCGTCGACCCCGAGCGCGACCCCATCGACACGCTGCGCGAATATGTGTCCTGGGTGCCGGGCGTGATCGGCGTCTCGGGGACGCCGGATGAAATGGCCAAGGTCATCAAGGCCTTCCGCATCTATGCGCGAAAATCGCCGTCAAAGGACGGCAGCTACAGCATGGACCATTCCTCGACCATGCTGCTGTTCGACCGCAATGGCGAATATGCCGGGCTGATCGGCTATCAGGAGGAACGCTCGCGCGCGCTGGCCAGTCTGCGCCGCCTGCTGGGAAGCTGAAAACGCCGGATGGCGCCGGTTCATCCGGCGCCATCCTGACCGCGGCCAACCGAGGTCCATCCGGCTTTCCGAAATGTTTTGGATTGCTGCATTGCGGCAAAACCTGCCGAAACAGCCATGTCGGAAACCCGATATTCTGGTGATTTCGCCGCAGTTCGTGGCCGCATCTGCCGAAAACCCCCCGCCCATTGTCGAAAAGTGCCGATACCTGCGAATCCGGCCGCGATGTCCGCGCCCGGCTCACGCAGACGTTGTTTTTCCCCTCACGAATCGTTGACCGGGGGTGGCTGATCGGTTAATTTTTTCCGAAAGGTTTCGGAACGCCCATCGCCGGGATGTTCCGCTGTGACGGTGCTGGGAGGCATCGGGATTTTAAGGGGGAGGAACTGCATGACGAAATTTGTCATGGGCGCCGCGCTGCGTCCGCTTGCCATTGCCGCGCTGATGGGCTGCGTTGCGCTGCCCGTGCTGGCGGACGAGCTGTTCTATGTCGCCGGCGGCGTCGGCAAGCAGGCCGAGAACTTCAAGGAAATCGTCAAGCCCTGGGAAGAGCGCACCGGCCACAAGGTGACGCTGGTGCCGATGCCGAACTCAAGTTCGGACCAGTTCGCGCAATACCGGCTGTGGCTGGCGGCGGGCACGACCGATGTCGACCTGTATCAGACCGACGTGATCTGGGCGCCGCAGCTTTCGGAATATTTCGTCGACCTGACCGATGCGGCCAAGGACATCCTGCCGCAGCATTTCCCGTCAGTCATCGAAAGCCAGACCTCGGGCGGCAAGCTGGTGGCGCTGCCGCTTTATACCGATGCGCCGGCGCTGTTCTATCGCAAGGACCTGCTTGAGAAATACGGCAAGGAAGTGCCCAAGACCTGGGCCGAGCTCAAGGAAACCGCCAAGACCATTCAGGACGGCGAACGCGCCGCCGGGCAGGCGGACATGTGGGGCTATGTCTGGCAGGGCAACGCCTATGAGGGGCTGACCTGCAACGCGCTGGAATGGATCAAGTCCTATGGCGGCGGCCAGATCGTCGACCCCGACGGCACCATCACCGTGAACAACCCGCAGGCCGTCGCCGCGCTGGACGAGGCGAAAAGCTGGATCGGCACCATCAGCCCCGAGGGCGTGCTGGCCCACAAGGAAGAGGATGCCCGCGGCGTCTGGCAGACCGGCAACGCCGTCTTCATGCGCAACTGGCCCTATGCCTATACGCTGAGCGGCGGCGACGACAGCGCCGTCAAGGGCAAGTTCGACGTGGCGCCGCTGCCCGCCGGCACCGCCGAGGGCGGCTCGGCCGCGACGCTGGGCGGCTGGAACGTCGCGGTGTCGAAATTCTCGACCAAGCAGGCGGCGGCGATCGATCTGGCGGTCTATCTGGCCTCGGCCGAGGCGCAGAAGCGCCGGGCGCTGCTGGACGGGCAGTTGCCGACCGTGATCGCGCTTTACGACGATGCCGAGATCGCGGCCGCCGTGCCGCTGATCCCGCGCTGGAAGGACATTTTCGCCAATGCCGTGCCGCGCCCCTCGGGTCCGACCAAGGGCAAGTATAACGAGGTTTCGGCCCGCTTCTGGTCGGCTGTCCACGACACGTTGTCGGGCAGCGGCACGGCGGCCGAAAACCTTGAGCTGCTTGAACTGGACCTGACCGATATCGAAGGGTCCGGCTGGTAATTTTCCCCATGCCTCAGCGGGCTGGCGAGACCTCGCGCCAGCCCTGTGCCCCCGGCCCACCCGGCCACATGAGGAGTTTTTCCAATGACTGACCGTATTGCGGGCCGCGCCAGCGGTCCCAGCCTGCGGCAGCGCCGGCAAAGGGCGGCCTTCTGGTTCCTGGCCCCCATGCTGTTCGCGCTGTGTCTTGTCGCCGCCTGGCCGCTTGCCCGCACCATCTGGTTTTCGCTGACCAACACCACGCTGTCGAACCTTTACGGCGGCGAGTGGATCGGCTTTGACAATTACCTGTCCATGCGCACCCTGTCCTCGGGCAAGGTGGTGTGGCGCGGCACGCTGGTCGATCCGGCGTGGTGGAACGCGGTCTGGAACACGGTGCGTTTCTCGTTCCTGTCGGTGTTCTTTGAAACCGTGCTGGGCCTGATCGTGGCCCTGGTACTGAACGCCGATTTCAAGGGCCGTTCGCTGGTGCGGGCGGCGGTGCTGATCCCCTGGGCGATCCCGACCATCGTTTCGGCGAAGATGTGGGCATGGATGCTGAACGACCAGTTCGGGATCCTGAATGACATCGGCATGAACCTTGGCCTGCTGACGCAGAAGGTCGCATGGACCGCCAGCCCCGACACCGCGATGACGGCGGTGCTGATCGTGGATATCTGGAAGACCACGCCCTTCATGGCGCTGCTGATCCTTGCCGGGCTTCAGATGGTGCCGCGCGATATCTATGAGGCGGCGAAGATCGACGGCATCAACCCGGTGAAGGTGTTCTTCAAGGTGACGCTGCCGCTGATCAAGCCGGCGCTGATGGTGGCGGTGATCTTCCGCATGCTGGACGCGCTGCGCATCTTTGACCTGGTCTATGTGTTGACGCCCAATTCGGCGGCGACCAAGACCATGTCCGTCATCAGCCGCGAAAACATGATCGATTTCGACAAGTTCGCCTATGGTGCGGCGCAATCGACCCTGCTTTTCGCCATCATTGCCGTGTTCGTCAGCGTCTATATCTGGCTTGGACGCGTCGATCTGTCGGGGGAGGGCTCGAAATGACCCGGCACAAGCTTCTGAAGGACATCGGCTTTTATGCGCTGGTGGTGGCCATCGTCGTCTTTTCGGTATTTCCGTTCTATTATGCGATCGTGACCAGCTTCACCTCGGGGACGGCGCTGTTTCAGGTGAACTACTGGCCGAAATCGCTGGATCTCAGCAATTACAGGGCTGTGCTGACCAGCAAGAATTTTCTTTTCTCCATCGCCAACTCGCTGATCATCGCGACGGCGACGGTGGGCTTCTCGCTGCTGCTGGGGGTCACGGCCTCCTATGCGCTGGCGAGAGTCAGGTTCCGCGGGCGCGGCCTTTTGCTTATGACGATTTTGGCGGTTTCCATGTTTCCGCAGATTGCCGTGCTCGCGGGCCTGTTCGAACTTGTTCGCTTCCTGGGCATCTTCAACACCCATTGGGCGATGATCCTCAGCTATACCATCTTTACGCTGCCCTTTACGGTCTGGGTGCTGACCACCTTCATGCGCGATCTGCCGGTCGAGATCGAAGAGGCGGCCATCGTCGACGGTGCAACGCCTTGGGTCATCATCACGCAGGTGTTCCTGCCGCTTTTGTGGCCGGCGATGGTGACCACGGGCCTTCTGGCCTTTATCGGGGCGTGGAACGAATTCCTGTTCGCGCTGACCTTTACCAGCACCGAGCAGATGCGCACGGTTCCGGTCGCCATCGGCCTGCTGTCGGGCGCCTCGGCGCAGGAAATCCCCTGGGGCCCGATCATGGCCGCCTCGGTCATCGTGACCGTGCCGCTGATCGTCCTCGTCCTCATTTTCCAACGCAAGATCGTGGCGGGCCTGACCGCCGGCGGCGTGAAAGGTTAAGCCATGGCCAAGATCGAACTGAAGAACGTCACCAAGTCCTATGGCGCGGTCAATGTCATCAAGGGCGTCGATCTGGACATCCGCAAGGGCGAGTTCATGGTCTTTGTCGGCCCCTCGGGCTGCGGCAAGTCCACGCTGCTGCGGCTGATCTCGGGGCTTGAGGAGATCAGCACCGGCGACATGCTGTTCGACGGCGAGCGGGTGAACGATCTGGTGCCCTCGGACCGGGGGATTGCCATGGTCTTTCAAAGCTATGCGCTTTATCCGCACATGAATGTCTATGACAACATGGCCTTCGGCATGAAGCTGGCGAAATCCGACAAGACCGAGATCGACCGCCGCGTGCGCGAGGCCGCGCGCATGTTGCAGATCGAGCATTTGCTGGAACGGCTGCCCAAGCAGCTTTCCGGCGGCCAGCGCCAGCGCGTCGCCATCGGCCGCGCCATCGTGCGCAATCCGCGCGTGTTCCTGTTCGACGAACCGCTGTCGAACCTTGACGCGGCCCTGCGGGTGGCGACGCGGCTGGAAATCGCCAGGCTGCATCACGACATGGGCAGCGCCACCATGATCTATGTCACCCATGACCAGGTCGAGGCGATGACGCTGGCCGACCGCATCGCCGTCCTGCGCGATGGCCGGCTGGAACAGGTCGGAACGCCGGCCGAGCTTTACGAGCGTCCCAATTCGGTCTTTGTCGCCGGCTTCATCGGCAGTCCGCGGATGAACTTCCTGACCGGCGATCTGGCCGATGCCTTCGACTGCGCGACGCTGGGCATCCGCCCCGAGCATATCGACATCGTCCCCGAGGGCACCGGCACCTGGACTGGCGATGTCGTCCATGCCGAGGATCTGGGCTCGGACAACTACCTTTTCGTCGATATCGGCGCGGCCGAGCCGGTGCTGGTGCGCCAGCCCGGCAAGCTGGCGGTCCCCCTGGGCACCCGCCTGACGATCCGGCCGCGCGACGGGCACCTGCACCGTTTCGATGCCAATGACGCGCCGATCCGCTGAACCTTTCCAACCCGCCCCCGGGGGGCAATCAGGAGCATGAAATGACAATCCGTGTCACCGTCTGGGGCGAGAACGTCCATGAGCAGGAAAACGCCGTCGTCGCCGGAATCTATCCCAAGGGCATGCACACGACCATCGCCGACGCGCTGAACCGCGACAGCAACATCACCGCCTCGACCGTGGTCATGCAGGACACCGACCACGGCATCACCCCCGAAAAGCTGGCCGAAACCGACGTGCTGATCTGGTGGGGCCACAAGGCGCATGGCGAGGTCAGCGATGCCGTGGTCGAACGCGTCGCCAATGCGGTCTGGTCGGGCATGGGCGTGATCTTCCTGCATTCGGCGCATTTCTCGAAGCCGTTCAAGCGGCTGATGGGCACGCCCTGCAACCTGTCGTGGCGCGAGGCGGGCGAACGCGAACGCCTGTGGCTGACCTCGCGCAACCACCCCATCGCCGCCGGGCTGCCCGATCATTTCGAGCTGGAAAACGAGGAAATGTATGGCGAGCCCTTTGGCGTGCCGGAGCCGCTGGAAACCGTCTTCGTCAGCTGGTTCGCGGGCGGCGAGGTGTTTCGGTCCGGCCTGACCTACAAGCGCGGCGCGGGCAATGTGTTCTATTTCCGCCCCGGCCATGAAACCTATCCGACCTATCACGATGCCAATGTGCAGCGCGTCATCCAGAATGCGGTGAAATGGGCCTATAACCCGGCGCCGCGCATCGCCGACCCCAGTGCCGCACCGAACGTGCCGGTGGAAAAGGCGCTTGAGCCGATCACCGAGCGCGGCCCGAAACTGCATCAGGCCGGCGAAGAGGGGTATCGCTGATGGTGCGGATGCTGATCCTCGGGACCGGCGGGATGGCGGCGAACCACGCCACCAACTTCGCCGCGATCCCCGGCGTCAAGGTGGTGGCGGGCGTCGATACCCGCCCCGCGCAACTGGCCGAATTCAACGCCACCCACAAGATCCCGCGCGGTTTCGGCTCGGTCGACGAGGCGCTGGCATGGGGGGAATTCGACGCGGTGGCGAACGTGACGCCCGACGGCGCGCATTACCCGACCACCATTCCGATGCTGGCGGCGGGCAAGCACGTCCTTTGTGAAAAGCCGCTGGCCACCAATGCCACCCATGCCGAGGCGATGGCGGAGATGGCCGCCAAAGCCGGCGTGGTGAACATGGTGAACCTGTCTTACCGCGAGGTGCCGGCGCTGCAAAAGGCGGCCGCCATGGTGCGCGCGGGCGCCATCGGCAATGTCCGCCATTTCGAGGCGTCCTATCTGCAAAGCTGGTTGACCCAGCCCGCCTGGGGCGACTGGAAGACCGACCCGAAATGGCTGTGGCGGGTCTCGACCGGGCATGGCTCCAAGGGGGTCCTGGGCGATGTCGGCATCCATATCCTCGACTTCGCGACCTTCATCGCCGGGCAGGATGCCGAGGCCGTCTCGTGCATCCTGAAAACCTTCGACAAGGCGCCGGGCGGGCGGATCGGCGACTATGTCCTGGACGCCAATGACAGCGCCACCATGCAGATCGTGCTGGACAACGGCGCGCTTGGCACTGTCGCCGCGACCCGCTTCGCCACCGGCCACCTGAACGACCTGCGCTTGCGCATTTATGGCGATCAGGGCGGGCTTGAGGTCGGCTTTGAAAACCGCGTCAGCCGCCTGCGCGCCTGCCTGACGCCGGATCTGGAAACCGCGACCTGGCACGAGGTCGACTGCCCGCCCGTGCCGACGATCTATCAGCGCTTCATCGCCGCGATCCGCGGCGAGGGGCCGGCTGATCCCGATTTCGCCCGCGGGGCGGCCTTGCAGCGGCTTCTGGACCGCGCCGAGGAATCCTCGGCCGAATCTGGTCGTATGCTGGCCGTCTAGGGCGTAACCTTTCCGGCGGCGGGGCGTCCCAGCCGCCGCCGGAACCCATTCCTGCAAGCCGAGGGGACATCATGACCCAGACCACATCCGCGCAAGGGCGCGCGCCCCGTATCCGGCTTGGCATGGTCGGCGGCGGGCAGGGCGCCTTTATCGGCGCGGTCCACCGCATCGCCGCGCGCCTTGACGACCAGTATGAACTGGTCGCGGGCTGCTTTTCCTCGACCCCGGAAAAAAGCGCGGCCTCGGCGGCGGAACTGGGCGTCCCGCGCAGCTATGACGATTACACGCAGATGGCCATCCGCGAGGCCCGCCGCAAGGACGGGATCGAGGCCGTGGCCATCGTCACCCCCAACCACATGCACGCCCCCGCCGCGCGCGAGTTCCTCAAGCGCGGCATCCATGTCATCTGCGACAAGCCCCTGACCGCGACCCTGCCCGAGGCGAAGAAGCTGGTGAAGGCGGCCGAGGGCGCGGATGCGCTGTTCGTGCTGACCCACAACTATACCGGCTAGCCGATGATCCGGCAGGCCCGCGCCATGATCGCCGCCGGCGATCTGGGCGAAATCCGGCTGGTGCAGGTCGAATACGCGCAGGACTGGCTGGCCGAGCCGCTTGAGGCCTCGGGCAACAAGCAGGCCGCGTGGCGGACCGACCCGGCGAAAACCGGCGCGGGCGGCGCCATCGGCGATATCGGCACCCATGCCTTCAACCTTGCGGGTTTCGTGACCGGGCTGGAACTGGAAAGCCTTGCCGCCGATCTGCAAAGCTTTGTCCCCGGGCGGTTGGTCGATGACAACGCCCATGTCATGCTGCGCTACAAGGGCGGGGCGCGGGGGATGCTGTGGTGTTCGCAGGTCGCCTCGGGGCTTGAAAACGGGCTGCGGCTGCGCGTCTTTGGCACGAAAGCCGGCATCGAATGGTCGCAGGAGGACCCGAATTACCTGTGGGTCACGCCGCTGGGCCAGCCGCGTTACCGCCTGTCGCGGGGGGGCGCCGGAACCGGCGCGGACGCCGCCCGCGTCACCCGCGTGCCCGCCGGCCACCCCGAAGGCTATCTTGAGGGCTTCGCCAATATCTATGCCGAGGCCGCCCGCGCCATCCTTGCCCGACGCGAGGGCCGCGCCCCCGATCCTGCCGTGACCTATCCGGGCCTGCGCGAGGGGCTGGAGGGCGTGGCCTTCGTCGATGCCTGCGTGCGGTCATCGAAGCGCGACGGGGCATGGGTGTCGCTGGCGCTTTAGCCCCTTTCGTCACGCCCCGCGGTCCGGCGCGTAAGGCATTGTTCGCATCCCCCCTGTCGTGATAGCTGCGCAGCCCAGAAGGGGGAGATGCGCGTGATCCTGTGCGAATTCGGACCAGATGGCGGGCCATGCCTGTTCCGGGACCCCGACGAATTGCTGGTCATCGAGCGGCCCGACGAGGTGGCGGCGGCGCTGGACCTTCTGGATGCGCGCCGCCGGGCGGGCGCATGGATCGCGGGCTATCTGTCCTATGAGCTGGGCTATGCGCTGGAACCGGCGCTGGCCCCCCTGATGCCCGAAGGCCGCCGGGTGCCGCTGCTGGCCTTTGGCGTCTATGACAGGCCGCTGCCCGCGCCCCCCTTGCCCGCGCCTTCTTTGTCCACGGAGCAGGTGCGGCTTGCACCCCTGCGGCCCATGATCTCGCAGGCGGATTATGCCCGCGCCTTCGCCCGCACCCGCGACTATATCGCGGCGGGCGACTGCTATCAGATCAACCTGACCTTTCCGCTTGCCTCGCGGCTGCTGTCGGGCAGCCCGGCACAGCTTTACGCGGCGCTTTGCGCGCATCAGCCGGTGGGTTTCGGCGCCTTTGTCGATCTGGGCGCGGGGCCGGCGATCCTGTCGCGCTCGCCCGAGCTGTTCTTCCGGCTGGACGCCGATGGCCGGATCGAGGCGCAGCCGATGAAGGGCACCGCCCCCCGCGACCCCGACCCCGTGCGCGATGCCGCGCTGGCGGCGGGGCTGGCGGCCTCTGAAAAGGATCGGGCCGAGAACCTGATGATCGTCGACCTGCTGCGCAACGATATCGGGCGGATCTCGCGCCTGGGCTCGGTCCGGGTGCCCGAGCTTTTCGCCGTCGAAAGCTTTGCCACCGTGCATCAGATGACCTCGCGCGTTCTGGGCCGGCTGGCGCGGCCTGCGGATTTCGGCGGTTTGCTGCGGGCGCTGTTTCCCTGCGGCTCGATCACCGGCGCGCCCAAGATCCGCGCCATGCAGATCATCCGCGAGGTCGAGCCGTTCCCGCGCGGCGTCTATTGCGGCAGCATCGGCTGGATGGCGCCGGACGGCGCGGCCTGTTTTTCCGTGGCGATCCGCACGCTGACGGTCTGGCCCGATGGCGAGGTGGTGCTGAATGTCGGCGGCGGCGTCGTGCAGGATTCGACCGCCAGCGGCGAATGGGAGGAAGCCCTGTGGAAAGCCCGCTACGCGCAGGTTCTGACGAACCCGGCCTGAAGCTGATCGAGACCGCGTTCTGGGACGGCGGCGCCTGTCCCCGGCTGGCGGGGCATCTGGCGCGGCTGACGGCCAGCGCCGCATTGCTGGGCTGGCCCTGCAACGCCGGGGCGGCGCGCGCGGCGCTGACCGGGCCGCCCGGCCAGCCCGCGCGGTTGCGCCTGACGCTGGATGCCGGCGGCCGGATCGAGGCGACCCGGGCGCCGCTGCCGCCCGCGCGGCCCGAATGGCGGCTGGCGCTGGCGGCGGCGCGGCTTGACGCGGACGACCCGTGGCTGGCCATCAAGACCACCCGCCGCGCCGTTTTCGATGCCGCCCGCGCTGCCCTGCCCGCAGGCATCGACGAGGCGATCTTTCTGAACCAGCGCGGCGAAGTGTGCGAGGGCACGATCGCTTCGGTCTTTTTCGATCGCGGGCAGGGGCTGCGCACGCCGCCTTTGTCATCGGGGCTGCTGGCGGGCGTCTTGCGCGCCGAACTGCTGGCCGCTGGCCGCTGCCGCGAAGACATCCTGATGGCCGGCGAATTGCCGAAGGTCAGGCTTTGGGTCGGGAATGCGCTGCGCGGACTGATCCCGGCGCGCTGGGCCGGCTGACGGTTCTGCCTGAAAAATGGGCAGATACGGCCTTGATGCCGGAACCTGCGGCAGCCAAGGGGGTTTGGGTTTGCCCCCGCCGGATCAATTCGTTAGCAAACGCCGCACATGGGGCCCGTCGCGGGCAATGTCGTGCCGCCGCGGGCAGTCTTGGGGAGGACCACATGCTCGATCTGACTTCCGTCCGGGACGAGTTGGCCCGGCATTACGATCTGGCCCCCTCGCTGAAGCTGGCCGAAAGCATGAAGGACATCCACGCCCGCATGGACCGGGTGATGCCCTGGCCCGACTGGGCGATCCACGCGCCCTATGTCGCCGCCATCAACCGGCTGAAACGCGAACGCAATGCCGTGGTGCTGGCCCATAACTACATGACGCCGCAGATATATCACGGCATTTCCGATGTCGTCGGCGACAGCCTGCATCTGGCGATCAAGGCGACCGAGGTCGAGGCCGACGTGATCGTGCAATGCGGCGTGCATTTCATGGCCGAGACCTCGAAGATCCTGAACCCCGCAAAGACCGTGCTGATGCCGGACATGGAGGCGGGCTGCTCGCTTGCCGAAAGCATCACGCCCGAAGGCATCGCCCAGATGCGCGCGCGCTATCCCGGCGCGCCGGTGGTCAGCTATGTCAATACCACCGCCGAGGTGAAGGCCGCCTCCGATATCTGCTGCACCTCGGCCAATGCCGCGCAGATCGTGGCGGCGATGGACAGCGACACGGTCATCATGACCCCCGACAAGTGGCTGGCGCAGAACGTCGCCGCGCGCGTGCCGCAAAAGCGCGTGGTCTGGTGGGATGGCGCCTGCATCGTGCATGAACGTTTCACCGCGCAGGACCTGCGCGATTTCCGCGACTGGCATCCGGGGCTGAAGATCATCGCCCATCCCGAATGTCCGCCCGAAGTGGTGGCCGAGGCCGACTATGCCGGCTCGACCGCGAATATTCAGGGCTGGGTGGAAAAGGAACGCCCCAGGCAGGTGATGCTGGTCACCGAATGTTCGATGGCGGCCAATATCTCGGATGCGAACCCGGAGGTCGAATTCCTGGGGCCCTGCAACATGTGTCCCTATATGCAGAAGATCACGCTGGAAAAGGTGCTGTGGTCGCTGCATTCGATGACCGGCGCCGTCGAGGTCGAACCCGCGACCGCTGCCCGCGCCCGCATCGCGGTCGAGCGCATGATCGACCTGTCGCGCAAGCTGGCGGGCTAAGCGGATGATGCCGGTCGTGCGGACCTCTCGCGTCATTATCGTCGGCGCGGGGCTTGGCGCGCTTTACGCGGCGCTGAAGCTGGCACCGCGTCCGGTGCTGATGATCTCGCCCGAGGCGCTGGGGCAGGGGGCAAGCTCGGCCTGGGCGCAGGGGGGCGTCGCCGCCGCCATGGACCCGGCCGATTCGGCCGCCGCCCATGCCCGCGACACCCTGCGCGCCGGGGCCGGCACCGTCGATGCCGCGGTGGCCGAACTGGTCACCGAGGAGGCGCGCCAGCACATCCTTGACCTGACGCGGCTGGGCACCCCCTTCGACCGCAAGCCCGATGGCAGCTATGTCATGTCGCGCGAGGCGGCGCATGGCTTTGCCCGCGTGGTGCGCGTGCGCGGCGATCAGGCCGGGGCCGAGATCATGCGCGCGCTGATCGCCGAGGTGCGCGAGACGCCCTCGGTGCAGGTGCTGGAGGGCGTCATCGCCACCGGGCTGCGCCTCGACGGTGGCCGGGTCGCCGGCGTCGAGGTGACGCGGGCGGATGGTTCGCAGCCCGTGGCCATCGAGGGGCCGGCGGTGCTGCTGGCCGGGGGTGGCTCGGGCGGGCTTTACGCGGTGACGACCAACCCGCCGCGCATCCGTGGGCAGGTGATCGGCATGGCGGCGCGGGCGGGCGCGGTGATCGCGGATGCGGAATTCGTGCAGTTCCATCCGACCGCCATCGATTGCGGCGAGGATCCGGCGCCGCTGGCGACCGAAGCCCTGCGTGGCGAGGGCGCGCATCTGGTGAACCGGCTGGGCGAACGCTTCATGCTGGCCGTGCATCCCGATGCCGAGCTTGCGCCCCGCGATATCGTCGCGCGCGCGGTCTATACGCAGACGCAGGCCGGGCTGCGGCCGGCGCTGGATACGCGGGCCTGTCTTGGCGACCGCATCCTGACCGAATTTCCCGCCGTGGCCGGGGCCTGCGCCCGGGCGGGGATCGACCCCACCCGGGCGCAGATCCCGGTGGCGGCGGCGGCGCATTACCACATGGGCGGGGTGGCGGTGGACCATGATGGCCGTGCCAGCCTGCCGGGGCTTTGGGTCTGCGGCGAGGCGTCCTCGACCGGGCTGCACGGCGCGAACCGGCTGGCCTCGAACGGGCTGCTTGAAGCGCTGGTCTTTGCCCGCCGCGCGGCGCTGTCGATTGCCGGGGGCAGCGATCTGCCCACCGATGCCGCGCCCGTGCGCCTGCCCGAACTGGCGCCCGCGCCCATCCCGGACCCGGCGCTGGTCGCCCGCCTGCGACGCGCCATGACGGCGGGCGCGGGCGTCGTGCGCGACGCGGACGGCCTTGGCCGCTGCCTGCGCGAGATCGCCGCCATCGAGGCCGCGCAGCCCGATTGCCCGGCGCTGCTGAACATGACCGCCACCGCCACGCTGATCGCCGCAGCGGCGCTGATGCGGCGCGAAAGCCGCGGCGCGCATTACCGCAGCGACTTTCCGCAGACCGACGCGCGGGGCCAGCGCTCGCGCCTGACGCTGCGCGGCGCGATGGCGCTGCGCGACAACCTGAAGGAAACCACATGACCCAGATGCCCGCGCTGCCCGACATGATCCTTGAACCGCTGGTCCGCGCCGCGCTGATCGAGGATCTGGGGACGTTCGGCGACATCACCACGCGCACGGTGATCCCCGCGGGCACCCGCTATACCGCCCGCATCCGCGCGCGCGAGGCGGGCGTCGTCTCTGGCATGCAGCTGGCGGCCATCGCATTCCGGCTGATCGACCCGACGCTGAGCCTGCGCGTCCATCGCCCGGACGGCACGCAGTTCGGCCCCGGCGACACGCTGGCCGAGATCGAGGGCGAGGCGGCCTCGATCCTGTCGGCGGAACGGGTGGCGCTGAACTTTGCCGGCAGGCTTTGCGGCATCGCCACGCTGACCGCCGCCTTCGTCGCCGAAACCCGCGGCACGAAAACCCGCATCACCTGCACCCGCAAGACCACCCCCGGCCTGCGGCTGGTGGAAAAGCAGGCGGTGCTGCATGGCGGCGGCTTCAACCAACGCTTTTCGCTGTCAGACGCCATCCTGATCAAGGACAACCACATCGCCGCCGCAGGCGGCATCCGCCCGGTGCTTGAGGCGGTCAAGGCGCGCGCCTCGCACATGATGCGGGTCGAGATCGAGGTCGACCGGCTGGAGCAACTGGCCGAGGTCCTGGACGAGGGCGGCGCCGATGTCGTGCTTCTGGACAACATGGATACGCCGACGCTGCGACAGGCGGTGGCGATGGCCGGCGGCCGCGTGGTGCTGGAGGCGTCGGGGAACATGCGACTCGACCGGATTGCCGAGGTTGCGGCGACCGGCGTCGATTATATTTCGTCAGGGGCGCTGACCCATTCGGCGCGCACGCTGGATTTGGGTCTGGATTTCTGACGTAAAATAACGGTTCGGAATATTCCCTTTCCACAGCAGAATATTGCGGGCAAAACCCAGAAAGCGGCCGAACCTGCGTGATGGCGGCATCTTGTGCAGGACTTGGCTGCTCTGGCAGGCAAAGCACAGTTTCGGTTAACGCTAACACTTTTTTATGCGGCGCCGCTTGCTTTCAAAGGCGGAACCCTTAATCAGAAATTAACGAGAGCCCGAAACGCTCCGGGCGTGATGTTTGGCAAGGTGACGAATGGCTAAGGACAATATGCCCACGACCGATTTCCGCGACGCGATCCTGTGGCACCTGACTTACACGCTGGGCAAGGACCCCGCGCATGCGCAGCTTTTCGACTGGCGCATGGCGCTGAGCTATGCGGTGCGCGACCGGATCGTGGACCGCTGGATGGCCGCCACGCGCGAAACCTATCGTGCCGATGCCAAGCGGGTCTACTACCTGTCGATGGAATTCCTGATCGGGCGCCTGCTTGAGGACAATATCGTCAACATGCAACTGGCCGACCAGGCGCGCGAGGCGATCGAGTCCTTTGGCCTGAACTATCACGCCGTGCTGCTGGACGAACCCGACGCGGCGCTGGGGAATGGCGGGCTGGGGCGGCTGGCCGCCTGCTTCATGGAATCGCTGGCGACGCTGGGCTGCCCGGCCTACGGCTATGGCATCCGCTATGAGCATGGGCTGTTTAGGCAATCCTTCGTCGACGGCCGCCAGCACGAGGCCGCCGAAGACTGGCTGGCGCAGCCCTATGCCTGGGAGTTCGAGCGCCCCGAGGCCGCCTTTACCCTTGGCTTCGGCGGCCGCGTGGTCAGCCGCAACGGCAAATCGGTCTGGGAGCCGGAAAACTTCGTCCGCTCGGAAGCGTTCGACACGCCGGTGATCGGCTGGAAGGGCCGCTGGGCCAATACGCTGCGTCTTTGGGGCGGCCGCGCTGTCGATCCTTTCGACCTTGAACGTTTCAACTCGGGCGATTTCGCCGCGGCGGCGGAAAACGAGGCGCTGGCGCGCACCATCTCGCGCGTGCTTTACCCCGAGGATTCGACCGAAAAGGGCAAGCGCCTGCGGCTGACGCAGGAATATTTCTTCTCGGCCGCGTCGATCCGCGACATCCTGCGCCGCTTCCTGACGGATCACGCCGACCTGCGCCTGCTGCCGCAGAAGGTGGCGATCCAGATGAACGACACCCATCCGGCCATCGCCGGGCCAGAGCTGGTGCGGCTTTTGCATGACGAACACGGCCTGCCCTTCGACGAGGCGCTGCACATCACGCAGGGCTGCGTGAACTATACCAACCACACCCTGCTGCCCGAGGCGCTGGAAAGCTGGGGCGAGGATCTGTTCGCCAGCCTGCTGCCGCGCCACCTGCAACTGATCGACCGCATCGACGATGCCCATGCCAAGGCCAACCCCTCGCGGCGGGTGGCGGCGCGCAGCGACGGGCGGGTGAAGATGGGCGAGCTGTCCTTCATCATGGCCAACCGCGTGAACGGCGTCGCCGCGCTGCATACCGGGCTGATGAAGACCACCGTCTTCAAGGAACTGAACCGCCTGCATCCCGACCGCATCGTGAACGAGACCAACGGCGTCACGCCGCGCCGCTGGGTCCATTCCTGCAACCCGCGCCTGTCGCAACTGATCGTCGACACCATCGGCGACGGCTGGATCGGCGATCTTGAGCAGCTCGTGAAGCTTGAGCCGCATGTCGACGACCCCGCATGGCTGGCGCGCTTTGCCGAGGTCAAGGCGCTGAACAAGGCGGACCTCTGCGACTGGATCACCCGCGAACACGGGCTGATGCTGAACCCGCAGGCGATCTTCGATGTGCAGATCAAGCGCATCCACGAATACAAGCGCCAGCACCTGAACATCCTTGAGGCCATCGCCCTGTGGCAGGAAATCAAGGACAATCCCGGCGCCGGCTGGACGCCGCGCGTCAAGCTGTTCGGCGGCAAGGCGGCGCCGGGCTATTTCTTTGCCAAGGACATCATCCGGCTGATCAACGACGTCTCGGCGGTGGTGAATGCCGATGCGCAGACGAACGAGCTTTTGCAGGTCGTCTACCTGCCCAACTACAATGTCACCATGGCCGAGCGGCTGATCCCCGCGGCGGACCTGTCCGAACAGGTCTCGACCGCCGGGAAAGAGGCCTCGGGCACCGGCAACATGAAATTCGCCCTGAACGGCGCGCTGACCATCGGCACGCTGGACGGCGCGAACGTGGAAATCCGCGAACGGGGCGGGGCCGACAACTTCTTCCTGTTCGGCATGACCGTGGACGAGGCCGAGGCACGCCGCAACGTCGAGGCCCATGCCGCCAGGGCCATCGCCGCCGATCCGCGCCTTGCCCGCGCCGTCGAGGCGATCCGCAGCGGCGTCTTCAGTCCCGCCGAGCCCGACCGCTACGCCAATATCGTCGCGAACCTGACCGGCGCGGACTATTTCCTTGTCGCCTCGGACTTCACCGACTACTGGCGCGCGCAGCGCGAGGTGGACCGCGCCTATGCCGATCAGAAGGGCTGGGCGCGGATGGCGGCGCTGAACGTGGCGCGTTCGGGCTGGTTCTCGTCCGACCGCACCATCCGCGGCTATATGGCGGATGTGTGGAACGCCAGAAGCCTGATCCCGCAGGAGTAAACGACAGCCATATCCTGACGCCATCGTAGGGGGTAACACGTCCATGATCGATCCAAGCGAAGTCGCGGACCCTTCGGTCCTGAACCGCATCATCGAGGGGCGTTTCGACGATCCCTTCGCCGTGCTCGGCCCCCATCGCAAGGGCAGGCTGCGTTACGTCACCGCCTTCGACCCCGGCGCCACCGAAATGGCCGCCGTGGTCGCGGGCAAGGCCAGTCCGCTGGAGCCGGTCGCAGGCTATCCAGGGCTGTTTTCCGGCAAGGTCGCGGGGACAAAGCCTTACCTGCTGCGCGGCCGCCGCGACGGCGAGGAATGGCTGGTCGAGGACGCCTATCGCTTTGGCCCGGTCCTGGGCGAGATGGACGAATATCTGCTGGGCGAGGGCACGCATCACGCGCTGTGGAAGGTGCTGGGCGCGCATGTCGTCGAACACGAAGGGGTGCGCGGCACGCATTTCGCGGTCTGGGCACCCAATGCGCGGCGCGTCTCGGTCATCGGCGATTTCAACGCCTGGGACGGGCGGCGCCACGTCATGCGCCGGCGCGGCGCCACCGGCGTCTGGGAAATCTTCCTGCCGCTGATCGGCGAGGGCACGCCCTATAAATACGAGATCCTCGGCGCCTATGGCGAGCGGCACGAAAAGGCCGACCCGGTGGGTTTTGGCTCGCAGCATCCGCCGCAGACGGCCTCGGTCGTGCGCGACATCTCGGGCTATGGCTGGTCGGATGCGGACTGGATGGCCAGCCGCGCGGACGCGCAGCGGACCGATCAGCCGATCTCGATCTACGAGGTGCATCTGGGAAGCTGGCGCCGGAAGGACGGCGGCCGCCCGATCTCTTACAAGGAGGCGGCGACCGAGCTGGTCGATTACGCCCGCGACATGGGCTTTACCCATATCGAACTGCTGCCGGTCAGCGAATATCCCTTTGACGGCTCGTGGGGTTATCAGCCGGTGGGGCTGTTTGCGCCGACGATCCGCTTCGGGCCGCCGCATGAATTCCGCGATCTGGTCAATGCCGCGCACAAGGCGGGGCTGGGGGTGCTGCTGGACTGGGTGCCCGGGCATTTCCCGACCGACGCGCACGGGCTGGGCCGCTTTGACGGCACCGTGCTTTACGAACATTCCGACCCGCGCGAGGGCTTTCATCAGGACTGGAACACCCTGATCTATAACTATGGCCGCACCGAGGTGACGAATTTCCTGACCTCGAACGCGCTTTACTGGCTCAAGGAATATCACGTCGACGGGCTGCGCGTGGATGCGGTGGCCTCGATGCTTTACCGCGACTATTCGCGCGGCGACGGGCAATGGATCCCCAACAAGGACGGCGGGCGCGAGAATTACGAGGCCATCGCCATGTTGCAGGACATGAACCGCCTGACCTATGGCGAGGTGCCGGGCATCATGACCGTGGCCGAGGAATCGACCTCGTATCCCAAGGTGTCGCAGCCAGTCCATGACGGCGGGCTTGGCTTCGGCTTCAAGTGGAACATGGGCTGGATGAACGACACGCTGAACTACATCATCCGCGACCCGGTCTATCGCCGCCACCATCACCACCAGATGACCTTCGGCCTGCATTACGCCTTCAGCGAGAACTTCATCCTGCCGATCAGCCATGACGAGGTCGTGCATGGCAAGGGCTCGATGCTGGCCAAGATGCCGGGCGAGGGCTGGGACAAGTTTGCCAACCTGCGCGCCTATTACGGCTTCATGTGGGGTCATCCGGGCAAGAAGCTGCTGTTCATGGGCCAGGAATTCGCGCAAGGTGCCGAATGGAACCATGACGGCGAAATCGACTGGGCGGCGATCGGCAACCCGCTGCATTACGGCGTGCAGATGTTCGTGCGCGACCTGAACCGCCTTTATCGCACGACGCCGGCGCTTTACGTCAAGGACTGCGACCCCGCGGGCTTTCAGTGGATCGAGGCCAACGATGTCGAGAACTCGGTCTTTGCATGGATCCGGCGCGGCAACCCCGGCGACCCCGAAGCGGTGGTGATCTGCAACTTCACCCCGGTCGAGCGGGCGGCCTGTCGCCTTGGCC
>RRZU012195078.1_pt1 | contig 32335 bp, 28 predicted proteins | sample 2165561 | NCBI WGS metagenome assembly RRZU01 (sample SAMN10456909, study PRJNA506462) | wastewater metagenome | isolation source: wastewater sludge | place: USA: Moscow, Idaho | reverse complement strand
TCCGCCGAACGGATCCGCGTCGGGGTCTGGAATCCGAACGCGGACGAACAGACCGACCCCAACCAAGTCACGATGAACGCGCTGCTGCGCTCCCTGGAGGAGTCGCACCGCCAAGCCCTGGCGGTGCTCTTTGCCGAGGAGTTTGCCTCGGGCATCTTCAACGCGCTGTCAGTGTTGACCGCCGCGCATCTTGAACCGTTCCACGAGGGGTACGAGGGGGATCCCTCGGATGACTTCTTGGGCCGGATCGACGGATCGTCGTGGCCCGGGGACGCCCGCTGACGCGACCTGCCTCACCTACCTCAGTTCCGCCCGCCGCCTGGTGGCAGGATCGGAGCCATGGAGACCAACCCCCTGCGGCCCGCACGTACCCTCTACCCGCCCGTCGAGCCCTACGAGACCGGCATGCTCGACGTCGGCGACGGCCAGCAGCTGTACTGGGAGGTGTCCGGGAACCCCGACGGCAAGCCGGCCGTGTTCCTCCACGGTGGCCCGGGCGGGGGAACATCACCCCAGCAGCGGCAGTTCTTCGATCCCCAGAAGTACCGCATCGTCTTGGTCGACCAGCGCGGCTGTGGCAAGTCGACCCCGCACGCGTCGACGCCCGGCATCGACATGAGCGCCAACACCACAGGGCACCTGGTCGGCGACATCGAGAAGTTGCGGGAGCACCTCGGCGTCGAGGAGTGGCTCGTCTTCGGCGGGTCGTGGGGGAGCGCCCTGGCGCTCGCCTATGCCGAGATGCACCCCGACCACGTCAGCGAACTCGTCCTGCGCGGCATCTTTACGCTGCGGCGGCCCGAACTCGACTGGTTCTACAACGAGGGCGCCTCGTTTATCGCGCCGGAGCGCTGGGAGTCCTACCTCGAACCCCTCCGCGACTCTGACGGCACGGTCTACGAGGGTGACTTCATCCAGCGCTACCACGAGATCTTGTTCGGCGACGACCTTGAGGCCGCCCGTCGCGCCAGCGTCGCCTGGACCACGTGGGAAGGCACCACCACCACGCTCATCCAGGACGAGGACAACGCTTCGCACTACGCCGAGCCCGACTTCGCGCTTGCTTTCGCCCGCATCGAGAACCACTACTTCGTCAACGGTGGCTTCTTCGAGGAGGGGCAACTGATCGGCAACGCCCGCGAGCTCGCGACGATCCCCGCCGTGATCGTGCAGGGACGCTACGACATCTGCTGCCCGGCGCGCACGGCGTTCGACCTGCACCAGGTCTGGCCGGAGGCCGACTATCGGGTCGTGCTGGCCGGGCACAGCGCGTTCGAGCCGAACATCGTCGCGGAACTGGTGCAGGCCACCGACCGCTTCGCCCTCTGATCCTCAGTGGAGCCGACCGCTGGCCGGGGCAGCCGCGTGCAGAGCGACGCGGTGGCGTCTCGACACGGACGGGTCGAGACGCCACCGCGTCGGTTGGTCAGCGAGCGCTGCCCTCAGACAGCACCCGCGCCACCACGGCCTGGGTGGACAGGCCGTAGCGGTCGTGCAGGGTGGGCAGGGCGCCCGCGTCGAGGAAGGCGTCCGGCAGGCCGATCGCGCCGACCTTGCGGCCGATGCCCCGCTTGATCAGGGCGCTGGCCACCGACTCGAACAACCCGCCGACCACGGTGTGGTTCTCCAGCGTGTAGGCCGGGCGGTCGGTGTCGACCTGGGCGACGACGGTCTCCTCGTCGAACGGCTTCAGGGTGGGGGCGTGCACCACGCACACCTCGACGCCCTTCTTCGAGAGTTCCTCTGCGGCCAACAAGGCGCGCATCGTCATCAGGCCGGATGCCACGAACACGACGTCGTCGCCGGGCCGGACCACCTTCGCCTTGCCGAGCTCGAACGTGTAGTCGTAGTCGTCGAGGATCCGGGGGACCGCCCCGCGCAGCAGGCGGGTGTAGGTGGGGCCCTCGGTGGCGGCGAGCTGCGGGACGGCCTGTTCGATGTCGACCGCGTCGCACGGGTCGACGATGATCAGGTCGGGCATGCCGCGCAGGATGGCGACGTCCTCGGTGGCCTGGTGGCTGGGGCCGTACCCGGTGGTCAGGCCGGGCAGGGCGGAGACCAGGTTCACGTTGAGCTTCGGCTCGGCCATGTCCAGGCAGATGAAGTCGTAGGCGCGCCGGGTGGCGAACACGGAGTAGGTGGACGCGAACGGGATCAGCCCGGTCTGGGCCATGCCGGCGGCGGCCATCATCATGACCTGCTCGGCCATGCCCATCTCGAAGAACCGGTTGGGGTATTCCCGGGCGAAGATGTGCATGTCGGTGTACTTGCCCAGGTCGGCGGTCAGGCCGACGATCCGGTCGTCGGCGGCCGCTAGCGCGTTGAGCGCGTGGCCGAACGGCGCCTTGGTGGTGCGGACGCCGGGGTCGGCGATCGAGGCGATCATGGCCGCCGAGCGCAGCGGCGCGGTGGTGGTGCTCATCACTTCTCCTCAGCGTTGTAGCCCGCGGTGAGCTCGACCCGGCAGGGCTCCCACTCTTGCGCGTCGATCTTCATGAAATGGAGCTTCTCGCGGCTCTCCAGCCGCGGGACGCCCTTGCCCAGCTTCGTGTCGCAGATGATCATGTGCGGCTTGCCGGTGGGGGAGGACTGGGCGACCGCCTCGTCGAAGGCCCGGATGAGGGCTGCGGGATCGTTCCCGTCGGCCCGCTGGGTGTGCCACCCAAAGGACGCCCAGCGCTCCTCCTGCGGCTCGTTCGCCATGATCTCCGCGGTCTTGCCGTCGGCCTGGAGGCCGTTCATGTCGATCAGGGCGATCAGGTTGCCGAGCTGCCAGTGAGAGGCGCTCATCGCGGCTTCCCAGGTGGAGCCCTCGTTGATCTCGCCGTCGCCGAACAGCACGACGACCTTGGGATCCTTGCCCTGGTGGCGCAGGCCGAGCGCCTGCCCGACGCCGAGCCCTAGGCCGTGGCCCAACGAGCCACCGGAGATCTCCACGCCGGGGGTGTAGGTGCACATGGCCGACATGGGCAGCCGGGAGCCGTCGGCCGCGTAGGTGGCGAGCTCCTCGCGGGGGATCACGCCCGCCTCGGCGAGCGCCGCGTAGATGGCCAGCCCGTAGTGGCCGATCGACAGCAAGAACCGGTCCCGCTCGGCCCAGTCCGGGTCCAGGGGGCGGTAGCGGAGCTGGTCGATATAGATCGCGGCGAGGACGTCGGCGATGCCGAGCGCCTGCCCGACGTAGCCCTCGCCCTGGGCTTCGCCCTCGTCCAGCACGTTGAGCCGGATCTGGTAGGCGGCCGCTCGCAGCCGGGCGACGCGGTCGGCCAGGGGAAGCTCGCGCGCGGGCTCGTGGGTGCGCACAGGTTCGGTGATGGTGCTCATGCGATGTAGCTCCCGCCGTTGATGCTCTGGGTGGTTCCGGTGATGTAGGCGGCGTCCTCGCTGGACAGCCACACGTACAAGGCGGCGATCTCCTCGCGCTTGGCTTGGCGCTTCAGCGGGATGGCCGCCGACAGGGCCGCCTCGTTCTCATCGGTCGACCCGACGCGGATGTCGGTGTCCACCGCGCCGGGCGCGATGCAGTTGGAGGTGATGCCGTGGGTGGCCAGTTCGCGGGCCAGGCCCTTGGTGAGGCCGATGACGCCCGCCTTGGCGGCCGCGTAGGCCGTCTTGGAGAACACGCCACCGCCGTGCTGGGCCGTCACCGAGGACATGTTGACGATGCGGCCGTACCCGCCCTCGATGAGCAGCGGCACGAAGGCGCGGCAGATCAGGAACGAACCGGTGAGGTTGACGCCGATGACGCGGTTCCATTCCACGAGGGTGAGGTCGAGGAAGTCGGGCGGGGAGGCGACCCCGGCCACGTTGGCGATCGCCCCGAGCGGGGGCAGCGCCGCGGCCTGGTAGGTGGCCAGGGCGGCGGCCACCGAGTCCTCCTCGGCGACGTTGCAGCCGATCCCCACGGTGGGGACGCCGTACTGCGAGGCGATCGAGGCGGCCTTCTCCGCCACGACCGCCGCGTCCAGGTCGAGCAGGGCGACGGCCCAGCCTTCCTGGGCGTAGCGCTGCGCCGTGGCGTAGCCGATGCCCCGATCCGACGCGCTCCCGGTCACCAACGCGGTGCGCTGTCCTACTCCTGTCTGAAAGCCCATCGGCTCAGTCCTCTCCATCCGCCCGGCCTCCTCGGTGAGGCCGTGCGGCTCCACCCTGACACGTCAAACGTCAACAGTCAACGGTTGGGTGTTGACAATGGGGGTGTTGGTCTTGCACGCTGAAGCCATCGACACTGGCGCCGAGCCCCCTCCCAAGGACGGGACGCAGGGGCGCGCCTCCAAGGGAAGGCTTGACCCATGGGTGAGACCCAACTCGACATCCGAGGCCCGGTGCACGGGACCAAGGACGTCGGCCGCGCAGCGCTCGGCTCGACCGCCGGCGCTGTCATCGAGAGCTACGACTTCATCGGCTTCGGCACCGCCGCCGCGCTCTACTTCGGTACGGCGTTCTTCCACGCCGAGGACCCGATGGTCGGGGTGCTCGCCTCCTTCGCGACGCTGGGGTGTCGGCTTCGTCGCCCGCCCGCTCGGCGGCATCATCGGCGGCCACCTCGGCGACAAGGTGGGCCGCAAACCCGTCCTGGTCGCGTCCTTGCTCATCATGGGTCTGGCCACCTTCGTGATCGGGCTGCTGCCCACCTATGCGATGGTCGGGGCGTGGGCCCCCGCGCTCCTGGTGGCGGTGCGGATCGTCCAGGGCCTGGCCTATGGCGCGGAATGGGGCGGCGCCATCTTGATGACGTACGAGCACAGCCCCTGGAACCGCAAGGGCAAGTACACCGGCTGGGTGCAGGCAGGCTTCCCGATCGGCCTGCTGCTGGCCAACCTGGTGTTCCTCGTCTCGGTCCATCTGCCCGGCGACTGGGCCTGGCGCGTGCCCTTCCTGTTCTCCATCGTCCTGGTCGCGGTCGGCATGGTCATCCGCTCCAAGGTCCCCGAGTCGCCCGTCTTCGACGAGGCCAAGGAGGCCGGCGAGCTGCTCAAGTCCCCCATCAAGGAGGTCATCCGCAACGACTGGCGCAACATCCTGCGCGGCATCGCGCTGCGGATCGCCGAGACGGCCGGCTACGCCGTCGCCATCACCTACATGATGAGCTACGTCACCACCACGGTCCTGCCCGACGGCAGCCACCTGGGGGACAAGGACGACACCATCTTGGCGTTGTGCATCGCCGCGGCGATCGGCATCTTCGCCACCTGCGGCTGGGGCATGCTGACCGACCGCATCGGACGCAAGCCGCAGTACGTCGCGGTGACCGCCTTCAACATCGTGTGGGCCTTCCCCATGTTCCTCCTGGTGAACACTGGGAGCCGGGTCCTGCTGATCGTCGTCTTCATCGTCTCCTACGTGATCAGCCAGAACGCGCTGGCCGGATCCCAGGGGACCTGGTTCCCGGAGCTGTTCGACGCGAACGTGCGTTCCTCGGGAGCCTCGCTGGCCTACCAGATCTCGGCCATGATCTCGGGCATCACCCCGTTCGCCACCACCTTGCTGTTCCTGCAGTTCGGCTGGGTCGGGCCGGCAGCCCTGTTCGCCGCCTACTCGCTGCTCGGCCTGGTCGCGGCGCTGGTCACCCGCGAGACGTGGCCCAAGGCCACCCGAGAGGCGGTGGCGCGAATCGTCGCCGAGACGCCGCAGGACGCCAAGGTGCCCGCCGCGCACTGACCCCACGGACGCATGCCGCGACGGTTCGACGAGAGCACTCGGCGAGCCGTCGCGCCGCGTCGGGGCGTAGGCGACCATTCGATAGCCTGACTCCGTGCCTTCTACCTCCCGGCGGGTCAACCGCCTCACGCTCCGCGAGCAGGTCTTGGAGAATCTGCGCGACGCCATCATCACCGGTGAGTTCCGGGCGGGGGCGGCGCTGACGGAGATGGACCTCGCGGAGCGCTTCGACGTCAGCCGCGGCACGGTCCGGGAGGCCCTGCGGACGCTGCAGAACGCTGGCCTGGTCACGGGTGGGCCCCGCGGCGCTCAGCACGTGCACACCCCTGACGAGCGCGAGATCTGGGAGGTGTACCGAGTCCGCGCAGCACTGGAGGCGCTGGCCGTGCGCGAGGTCATCGCCTCGCCGCAGCACGCCGACTACGCGGAGCAACTGCGTCAGGCGTTGCCCACGGACCAACCGGGGCAGACCTTCGTCGAGGCGCTCAACGTCGACCTCGCCTTTCATGAACAGCTCTGCCTGCTGAGCGGGAACCAGACACTGCTGGCGTCCTGGAAGCGGCTGGAGGATCAGATGCGGATCGTCTTGCTCTCCTCCGGCCGGGCCGAGCCCCTGGAGTTGATGGGGCGCGCGCATCACCTGCCCATCGTGGACGCGATCGAGGCGGGCGATCTGGACGAGGCCACCGAACTCGTCTATCGCCACATGGACGTCGCCGCCGATCAGTGGTCCTCGGACTGGCGTCAACGGACCTCCTGACCCGGCACGGCTTCCGGACCCGTGCGTCCCGCAACGGCGGTGGGCCGGGTGTTCAGGGTCGGGACGCGGCCCTCGTGCGCCGACCGCGCGCGAACACCGTTCCCAGGTAGACCGCCGAGCCGCCCCACACCAGCACCAGTCCCACCCAGTAGGAGGGGCTGACGACCTGGCCGAACACGGTCAGCCCCAGGAGGAACTGGATGGTCGGTGCGACGTATTGCAGGACGCCGACGACGCCCAGGGGCAGCCGCGGCGCCGCGACCGCGAAAAGCCACAGCGGCAGGGCGGTCAGGACGCCCGCCAGCACGAGCAGGGCAGAGTGGCCCACGCCGTCCCCGAACGTGCTGGTGCCGGTGACCGCGAGGGCGATCCAGTAGCCGACCGCCAGGGGAGTGAGCAGCCCCGACTCCAGGAACAGCCCCTCCAAAGCGGGCAGGGTGGCCCGCTTCTTGACCATCCCGTAGAGGCCGAAGGTGGCGGCGAGGGTGAGGGAGACCCACAGGCCGGGCCAGTTCTCCCACGCGATGACCGTGACGCCGAGGGCCGCCAGCCCGGTGCCGATCAGCCCGCCGCGGGTCATCTTCTCCCCGAACACGAGGACGCCGAGGACGATGTTGACCAGCGGGTTGATGAAGTAGCCCAGGCTCGACTCGACGACGTGGTTGTTGTTGATCGCCCAGATGAAGGTGAGCCAGTTGGCCCCGATCAGCAGGGATCCCAGCAGCATCCAGGGAAGCCTGCGCGGCGCCAGGGCGTCTCGCAGCCAGCCCCAGGGGTGCCGCAGGAGAACGAGGACGAGCCCGACCCCCAGCATCGACCACAGCACCCGGTGGGCCAGGATCTCCAGGGGTCCCGCGGGCAGGAGAAGGGGGAACAGGAGCGGGAAGAAGCCCCAGATCGCGTAGGCGGCGATGCCGGCGATGAGGCCCGAGGCCTCGCCCGCCGGGCGCGGGGAAGCCGGCTGCTCCGCTGAGGGGGTCGCCCCGTGGGCGCGGTGGTTCACGCCAGCACTGTAGGACGTGGGCGGCGTTCGACGGGTGGGGCATCCATGGTGCGCGGTCGGCGGGCCCGCTAGGGTCGCGGTGTGCTGCTGTCAGATCGCGACATCACCGCCCAGCTCGACGCGGGACGGATCGGGCTCGACCCCTTCGACCCGGGGCTGCTGCAGCCCTCGAGCGTCGATGTGCGGATGGATCGCTACTTCCGGTTGTTCGACAACCACAAGTACCCGTTCATCGACCCGGCGCAGGAACAGCCCGAGCTGACGCGCCTGGTCGAGGTGGACGCCGAGGAGCCGTTCATCCTGCACCCAGGCGAGTTCGTGCTGGCCTCGACCCTGGAGCAGGTCACCTTGCCCGACGACATCGCCGCCCGGGTGGAGGGCAAGAGTTCGCTGGGGCGCCTGGGTCTCCTCACGCACGCGACGGCGGGGTTCATCGACCCGGGCTTCACCGGCCACGTGACCTTGGAGCTGAGCAACGTCGCCACGCTCCCGATCACCTTGTGGCCCGGGATGAGGATCGGGCAACTGTGCTTCTTCCAACTCAGCTCGCCCGCGGAGCACCCCTACGGCTCAGCCCAGCGAGGATCGCACTATCAGGGCCAGCGTGGCCCCACGGCGTCGCGCAGCTTCGAGAACTTCCGGCGTTCGCGCACCTGAGGCGAACCGGGGCGTCAGGAGGAGGCGAGCGCCGCGTCGGTGAGCAGCCCGCGCAGCAGCGTGCGCTCATGCTCGTGGTAGAGACCCTCGTCGGGTGACTGCTCGGGCCACAGGGACAACTCGAGCAGGACGTGGCCGTGGAGCGCGCCCCACACTGCCAGGAGGCGTCCCTCGTGGGTGCCCTGGCGCAGCAGTCGGCCATCCTCCAAGCGTTCCAAGAGCGTGCGCAACGGCTGGAGCGTCTCGTCCCCCAGGGACGTGGCCGCGCCCTGCTCGGCGTTCCCGCCGAAGATGATCCGGTAGAGCGAGGGATGCGCGTGGGCCCACCGTCGGTAGGCGCGCAGGCCGTGCTCAAGGGCTCCGATCGGCGCAGGCGGGAGATCGTGGGCCTGAGCGGCGCGGAACTGCTCCTTGGCGATGAGGGTGACCTCCTTCACCAAGGCGTTCTTGCTCCCGAAGATGGAGTAGATGGCGTTGGTGGAGGTGTCGACCGAGGACGCCAGTTCGCGCAGGGCCATCTGTTCGGGTGACTCCTGCTGCAGGCGCGCGTACGCAGCCGCGATCAACCGCTCTCGGAGGTCGTCTGGATAGGTGTGCGCGCGCGACATGGGGACCAGCCTATAGGTCCACGGGGTCGTCATCGGGCAAAATCCACCCCGATCGGTGGCGTTCACTTTCATTCTTGTTGCCATATCGGTGCTTGTCGCAGCCAGATCGCCTCGCTGAAGAGACCTGGCCCGGCCAGCAGTGCCCGGGGGAGGTCTCCCCGGTCCGGTCTCCGGAGGCGCTAAACCGGTTCGGTCAGCAGCGCTTCCAGGGCGCGGCGACCGCACTCCTGCAGGTCGGGATCGTCCGAACAGTCCTGGGCGAAGAGCAGACCCAGGTGTAGCGCCCAGGCCTGCGCGCGCCGCCAGGTGGCCGCGTCGGTGGCGCCGCCCTGGTCGAGTCGGTCGCGGAAGATGCCCCGGCCCTCCTCGTCGAACGTCAGCCAGGCGGTGGCCAGATCGCAGGCGGGGTCGCCGACCGTCATGTCGCCCCAGTCGATGACGGCGGCGAGGTGACCGTCGTGCCCCATCACCAGGTTGGCGGGGTGGAGGTCGCCGTGCAGCCACATGTCGACGTCGTCGAAGTCAGGGGCGCTCACCCAGGACTCCCAGCGGCGCAGCAGGCCGTCCCGCTCGCGCTCGCGGGCGATGCGCGCCCGGGCGCGCGTGTCGGGTCCCTCCTGGGCCAGTGACATCCCGCGGAAGGGATTGATCGGGGCGTGCGCTGGGGCCGGGGCGTGCAGCGTCCACAGGAAGTCGGCGAGTTCGGAGGCGAAGGCGGTCCGGGAGGCGAGCGGCGCGGAGGCTGCCCGCGTCCCGTCGAACCAGGGGGCGACCATCCAGGAATACGGGTAGGAGCAGCCAGGATGGCCCGCGTAGACGGGCTGGGGGACAGGCAGCGTCAGCAACGGCGCGATGATCGGCAGCCAGGTGATCTCGTTCTCCAGCATGGGAGCGGCCTGGGCGCGGCGCGGCAGGCGGACCGTCAGGGAATCTCCCAGTCGGTAGACCGCATTGTCCCAGCCGTTCGTCGTGGGCGTCAGCGGCAGCCCTTCGAGCGCGGGGCACTGCTCGGCGAGTAGCGCCTCGACGAGGGAGGTATCGATCTGCACTTCGGCAGCGGGGGTTGGCACCCGTCTATTGGAAACGACACCCCGGTCCACGGCCAAACCGAGGGGAGGGTTGCCCGCCTGTTGGCGGTGCGCGGAGAGCGGGACGGTGCGGCATGCTGAGACCATGAGCGTGCTGGAGGACGCCCTCGCCGGGCATACCGTGGTCGTCGCGTTCCCCGCCGGGGGCGTGTCCGACTGGGTCGCCGTCGGCGAAGTGCTGGCCGACGAGGGGCTGACCGCCTGGGCCTGGCCCGCGGATCGTCTCGATCAACTCCCCGACGTGGTGTCGATGTTCGGCCGGCGCGTCCGGATCGGGGTCGCGGGTGCGCTGGATCCCGACGGGCGAGAGGCCGCAGCCCGACACGGGGCGGCGTTCTGGCTCTCCCCGCTGGCGGTCTCCCCGGACGAGGGGGCGCCGCTCCCGTACCTGGCCGGGGCCCTGACCCCCAACGAGGTCGCGGCGGTCGCGGCGGGGCGCGAGGGGGCGCCCGTGCTGGTGGTCCCCGCGGACGCGCTGGGTACGAGCTTCGCCCGCACGCTCCCGGTGCTCGTCCCGGGTGTCCCGGTGGTGCCGTGGGGGAGGCTCGAGCGTTACCAGTGTGAGATGTGGCTGGAGGCTGGTGCGGTGGCCGTCGTGGTGCAAGATGTCATCGTGCGTCCGGAGATCTCCGCCGATGTCAACCCCCTGGAGGAGGTCGGTCGACGGGCCGCATCCTTCGGCAACTGGAGGCAACCAGAGACCGAGAGCGCAGTTGGGGTTGGTCCCTGAGAAAATCTCAGCTAGCTTAGGCAGAGTCCTCAGTTTCAAGCAGCAACGGAGACACCAGATGTATCAGCCCCGCCGCGTCTCGGATGCGACCGCGACCCTCGAGCCCGAGGGCAATGCCGCAGCCTTCCGTTCGGCGCCGCGTCGCTCCATTCGGACGCGTTCGCAGCTCATGCGCACCCGGGTCGCTCCCGCTGCCGTCTCCGTGGCCCTGCTGGCCACCTCCGGCGCGTTCGCCCTGAACCTGCATGCCGAGCAGCCCAGCACCGCGGTTCCCGCGCCCGAGCGTGACACCGACGTCATCTCGCGCGACTCCCTGCGCATCATGGAGACCTCCGCGGAGGTTCCCAACACCGACACCACCGACGCCACGGCTGGCGACGGCGACGCCCAAGGCGCCGAGGCGTTCGTCGCCGCGTCGTGGTCGTCCTCCTTCGGCGCCGCGGCCGGCACCAAGTACGCCCAGTCCACGCTGACGGTGCGCGCTCAGGCGTCGAAGGACGCCGCCGACCTGGGCACCATCAAGGAGGGCGACAAGGTCTCGATCACCGACAAGGTCGAGTCCGGCTTCCGCCAGATCGCCTACGACGGCAAGGTCGGCTACGTCTCCGACGCTCAGCTGGGCGCTTCCGCCCCCGTGAAGGACACCGCCACCCCGGCGGCGAAGACCACGACCAAGGCGGCGGCCACCACGACCGCGGCTGCAGCCACCTACGACGGCAGCACCGAGTACACCGGCAAGTCTGTGCTCGGTCTCAAGCCCCGGGCCATGGTCGTCTACAACGCGGTCACCGCGAAGTGGTCGTTCACCAGCATCGGCGGCTACCGCGCCAGCAGCCTCTCCAACCACCAGCTCGGCGGCGCCATCGACTTCATGACCTACAGCGATTCGGCGAAGGGCTGGGAGGTCGCGAACTACATCACCGCCAACGCCGACGCATTCAAGGTCGATCACGTCATCTTCGAGCAGAAGATCTGGACGCCGTACAAGCCTTACTGGCGTGCGATGGAGAACCGTGGCAGCGCGACCGCCAACCACATGGATCACGTGCACGTCTCGGTCAAGCTCTGACCTCGGCTCACCCGGTCAAGGCCCGTCCCCTGGGGGGCGGGCCTTGCTGCATCCCCCGGTTCCGTCAGCGCGCACGGCGTCGCGTGGGTGCCCGGGAGCCCATAGGCTGGAGACATGACGGATGCGACGAAGACGGACGCGTGGGCCACACTGTCGGAGCTCTACGAGGCGTTCACCCCCGACCTGCGTGGCTGGTTCGCGGCGGACCCCGGGCGGGCCTCGGAGTTCACCCGGAGCGCGGGCGACCTCCACGTCGACCTGTCGAAGAACCTGGTCAACCACGCCGTCGTGGACGCCCTGTGCGCCCTGGCCGATCAGGTGGGCCTGGCTGAGCGCCGCGACGCCATGTTGCGGGGCGACCACATCAACGTGACCGAGGACCGTGCCGTGCTGCACACGGCGTTGAGGCGCCCGCGCGGGCAGGTCCTCGAGGTGGACGGCCGCGACGTGGTCGCCGATGTCCACGAGGTCTTGGACCGTGTCTACGCCTTCGCCGATCAGGTCCGCTCAGGACAGTGGAGGGGCGTCACGGGGGAGGCCATCACCACCGTCGTCAACATCGGCATCGGGGGCTCCGACCTCGGCCCCGTCATGGTCTACGAGGCGCTGCTGCCCTACAAGCAGGCGGGCCTGGAATGCCGCTTCGTGTCCAACATCGACCCGAGCGACATCTACGAGAAGACGGCCGACCTCGATCCGCGCACCACGCTGTTCATCGTCGCGTCGAAGACGTTCACCACCTTGGAGACCATCACCAACGCGCGGCTGGCACGCGACTGGCTGCTGTCGGGGCTCGCCGAAGCGGGGGCCATCGACGGGACGGACGCCGCCCAGTCGGCCGCGGTCGCACGCCACTTCGTGGCCGTCTCCACCGCACTGGACAAGGTGGCGGAGTTCGGCATCGACCCCGCCAACGCGTTCGGCTTCTGGGACTGGGTGGGCGGACGCTATTCGGTCGACTCGGCCGTCGGCACCGCGATCGCCGTCGCCATCGGCCCGGAGCGGTTCGAAGAGTTCCTGGCTGGCTTCCACGCGATCGACGACCACTTCGCGACCGCCCCGTGGCACGAGAACGTCCCAGCGCTCATGGGGCTGCTCAACGTCTGGTACGTCGACTTCTTCGGCTCCCGCAGTCACGCCGTGCTGCCCTATGCGCAGTACCTGCACCGGTTTGCGGCCTACCTGCAGCAGCTCACCATGGAGTCCAACGGCAAGAGCGTCCGGGCCGACGGGTCGCCGGTCACCACCGACACCGGCGAGGTGTTCTGGGGGGAACCCGGCACGAACGGGCAGCACGCCTTCTACCAGTTGCTGCACCAGGGAACCCAGCTGATCCCGGCCGACTTCATCGCGGTGGCGTCCCCCACGAAGGAGCTGCGAGACGGCGACCAGGACGTCTACGAGCTCTTCCTGGCGAACTTCTTCGCCCAGTCCAAGGCGCTCGCCTTCGGCAAGACGGCCGAGGAGGTGCGGGCGGACGGCGTCCCCGAACACCTGGTCAGCGCAAAGGTGTTCACCGGCAACCGCCCCTCCACCTCGATCATGGCGCCCGCACTGACGCCCTCGGTCGTCGGCCAGCTCATCGCCTTGTACGAGCACATCACCTTCGTCCAAGGCACCGTGTGGGGCATCAACAGCTTCGATCAGTGGGGGGTCGAACTGGGCAAGGTGCTCGCGAAGCAGATCACCCCCGCGCTCGCCGGCGACGCCGCCGCGCTTGCCGGTCAGGATCCGTCCACCCGGGGGCTCATCGAGTACTACCAGCAGCATCGGGAGGGCTGAGGGTTTGGCCCGCGCGACGCGGCGCAGGCTCCCGGTCCTGCGCGTCTTCGCCCTCATCGTGTGCCTGGCCGCCCTGGGGGTGGGCGTCATCGCCGGGCCGGCACTGTGGACCCGCTGGATGTCACGCGACCGCATTCTGACCTCGGTGCATGCGCCGACCCGGGATGTGGCCATCATCTATGGGGCGGAGGTGTATCCCTCGGGAAAGCCCTCGCCCTATCTGAGGGCTCGCCTGGACCTCGGGGCAGCGCTGTTCCGGGCGGGCCGGGTCCGGGTGCTGATCGTGTCCGGTGACAACGCCGTCTCGCATAACCGGGAGGCGACCAGCATGAAGAACTACCTGGTGTCGGTGGGCGTTCCCGAGGCGCGCATCGTCGAGGACGCATTCGGCCTGGACACCTACGACACGTGCGTGCGCGCTCATGACGTCTTCGGCGTCACCTCGGCGCTCCTGGTCAGCCAGCGGTATCACCTGCCGCGCGCCGTGGCGACGTGCCGGGCGGTCGGCGTCGACGCGATCGGGGTCGGGGACGTCACGGTCCGGCGCACCTCCAAGCGCTGGGAAGGGTTCGCCCGGCGCGAACTGGCCGCCAACGTGAAGATGGTCGGCGACCTCCTGACACGGCGCAGTCCCGTGCTGGAGCCGCCCTCGGACGCCGTCGCCGTGGCGCTGCGCTCCTGAGCCGGGCGCTTCGCGGGGCGTTAGGCTGGGTCCGATGACCAGTTCCCGGGCCGAGGCCGCCTATCAGCGCTCCTTGGCGGCCTTCAAGAACCCGACCCTGGACATGCTCCACGGCCGTTACGCGCCGTTCGTGGTTGCGGTCTTGTCGCTGGTGTTCACGCCCGATCGCCAGGCCGTCCCGGTGGCGGACGCCCACGCCGAGGTGGGGGAGGCCACCGAGGCGCTGTTGTCCTTGGGCTACGACGAGGACGACCGGCGCATCCCCCACGGGAGCGCACGGGACGTGTGCAGGCATTGGGTGCGGCTGGGATGGCTGGTTCCACAGATCGAGGACGACGTCGAGGTGTACCGGCTGTCGGCGCACGCGGTCGGCGCCTTGGAGATCGCCGGTCGCGCGGGCAGCGGGCGTACCCGGGTGTCCACGTCCCGGGTCCGGTCGCTGCTGGAGGCCATCGACCGGCTGGCCGAGGACGCCGACGCGGATCCCGTTCGCAGGCTGGCCCGGCTGGAGGAGCAGCGGGCGAGCCTGGAGGCGGAGATCGCGGCGCTGCGCGGCGGGGCGGCGGTGGCGGCGGTCGACGACGAGCAACTGCTGGAGGAGGCCGAGAACGTCCTCCACCTGGCCCGGGAACTGCCCGCGGACTTCTCCCGCGTCGCCGAGTCGATCAAGGCCATGCAGCGCGACGTCGTCGCCGAGCTGCGCGGGGATTCCCGGCCCACCGGTGAGGTGCTGCGCGAGTATCTGCAGCGTGGTCAGCACGTCTTGCAGTCCACTCCGGAGGGGCGGGCGTTCGCGGGGGCATTGCGGCTGATCGGCGACCCGGAGCGCATCGATCACCTGGCCGCTCAGTTGCATCTCTTGCAGACGCGGCCGTTCTCCCGCGCGATGGACGCCGGGCAGCGAGCCGAGTTGGAGGCCGTCGGACGGCGCCTCGAACAGGGCGTGGAGGAGGTGCTGACCGCACAGCGGCGCGCCTCGCATGTCATCACCGCCCAGGTGCGCACCCACGATCCGGTGCGGGATCGGCAGGTGGACGACTTGCTCCGGGCGGCCATGTCCGGGCTCCAGGCATGGATGCAGGAATCGCGGCCGGGGGACCGGGTGACGCCGGTGCGGAGCATGCCCGTGGCGGGTGTGGGGCACCTGCGGCAGACGCTCAGCGATGTCCAGCCCCCGCAGGGGCCGGAGCCGCTGCATGACACCCCGGTCGACGTGGAGTTCGACGACGGCGACCCGCGCGCCTGGGGTGGCCCGCGCTACGCGGAGTTGGAGGAGTACGTGTCGGGGCTGGGGGAGGAGTTCGACCTGGCGGCGGCCTTCGAGGGAGCCGACGGGGACACCCGGCGTCCCGTCGATCTTCTGGGGCTCCTCGAGATCGCCCATCGCAACGGCATGACCGAGGGTGAGGGCATCTCGGTGGTGGAGGCTTGGCGGCCGGACGGATCGGCCCGCCGGTTCGCGTTCGGGGCCGTCACTGCCCGCAGCGCGAAGGAAGGAATCTCATGACCGAGCTGACCACGGGCGAGACGGTGGACGACCCCTTCATTGATCCGGTCGCCATGGAGGAGGACCCAGAAGAGCTCTTCCCCGGAGACCGTGGGGTGCTGGATCCGGCCGTCCGCCGCGTGCTGGTGCGGTTGCTGCAGCGCCGGTTCCTGCTGGCCGACCGTCACCGGGAGGACTGGGCGGTTCTGGTCGAGCATCAGCCCTTGTTGGAGTCGCGGCTCAACGACCTGTTCGTGCGTCTGGTCGTCGACCACGAGCGGGGGGTGGCCTACAAGGAGCAGGTGCGCTCCGACGATCGGGACGTCCCGATCCTGCTGCGCGACGAACCCTACAGCCGCGCTGAGACGCTGGTGCTGGTCCATCTGCGGACGGTCTACCAGCGGGAGGTGACCGCGGGGGAGTCGTCGGCCCGCGTCGACGTGGAGGAGGTCGAGCAGACGGTGCTGACCTACTTCTCCGAGAGCGACGGTGACACGGCCCGCAGGCAACGGGGGATCCGCAACGCGCTGGCGCGGCTGCGTGGCGACGGCATCGTGGAGGAGGAGTCGGAGGGGCGCTATCGGATCAGCCCGCTGGTCGAGATCGTGCTCAGCGCGGAACGGCTGCGCGCGCTGGGGGAGTGGTTGCGGACCCGGCCCAGCACCGAGCAGGCGGAGGAGGGCCCGGGTCCGGAGCCAGACGAGACCACGGACCCCGACGCCGACGAGGATGACGGGAGCGCATCATGACCATGTTGGACACCCTGTTCGGGCTGATCCCGGCCGCCTCACGCGGGCAGCAGTGGCTGGCTGAGGACCTGCAGCTCGTCAACTGGGGCGGCTACGACGGCGGACCGCATCGGGTGCGGTTCGCTCCCACGGCGACCCTGTTGTGCGGCGGCTCCGGATCGGGCAAGTCGACCCTGATGGACGCCTACATCGCCTTGATGATGCCCCACACGACACCGTTCAATGGGGCCTCGAACGGGGGTGTGGTCGGTCGGCCGCGCGGCACGGAACAACGCAACATCCTCTCCTACGGGCGAGGGAAGCTGGATGAGTCACGCACGGCTGAGGGCACCAAGGTGCGGGTGTTGCGCGGCGACGGCGTGGACACCTGGACGGCAGTCGCGATGACGTGGATCGACCACGATGGTGCCCGGTTCACGGCGGTCCGTGGCTGGTACATCCCGGCCGGGGCGCGCGTCCTGGAGGACACGGTGCGCATGCGCGCCACGGTGAACGGGCCCTTCGACCTGAAACTGCTGGAGGCCGCGGCGGCGCGTCGGCTATCCGACGGCGCGGTCCGCGCGGCGGGTCTTGATCCTGTCGCCACCGATCGTGAGTTCTCCGCGCGGCTGTACGCCGCCTTGGGCATCGGCGCGGCGGGAGCGGGCGCCAAGGCGATGGGGCTGCTGGCTCGCATCCAGGCAGGACAACAGATCACCACGGTCGATGACCTGTACAAGCGGCTGGTGCTGGAGGAGCCCGGCACGATGACGCGTGCCGACGAGGTCGTCGCGCACTTCGACGAACTCGACTCGACCCGGCAGCGCATGCACACGGCACAGCAGCAGGTGCGGGCCCTGGAGCCGGTCCGTGGACTGCGGTCGGCCATGGAGGCGGCCGCCGATCGGATGGTGTTGATCGACGCGGTGGGGGACGTCGATGATCCGGGGTCGCTGGCGAGCCTGTGGCGGGCGGAGCGGCGGCTCGACCTGCTGCGGTCCGCCGAGGATGAGTTGCGGGTCAGGCAGCGCGCCGCGGACGCCCTGACGCAGGAGAAGGTGTCCTTGGCGGCGGCCGCCGAGGAGGAGCGCGACGGGCTGGTGGAGACGCTTCGTGCCTCGGGTGGCGACCGGTTGGAGACGGCACAGCGGGAGTTACGGGGCATCGAACGGCGCCTGGGGGAGGTGCGCCGGGCCCGCGGGCAGTTGGACGCGGCGCTTGCGGTCGTGGGCGAGGCCGTGACCTCGTCGCGGCAGTTCGCAGCCTTGTTGGAGCGCGCCGGTGCGGCGGTGGCCGACCCGGACGCGAAGCGCGTCGCGCGGGAGGGGTTCGCTGAGGCCAAGGGCGTGGCCGCTCGCGCCCAGGCCGAGGTGGACGCTCTCGAAGCGGAACGTCGCGGCGTCCGCGGTCGGGCCGACAACATCCCTGCGGCGCTCCATGAGTCACGGGAGTTGCTGGCGCATGCGGCCGGGCTCGCGGTGGAGGAGTTGCCGTTCGTCGCCGAACTCATCGAGGTACGGACCGAGTTCGAGCCGTGGCGGGAGGCGTTCAACCTGGCCTTGGGTGGGTTCGCGACGACGCTGTTGATCGATGCCGGGGAACTGCCGCGGTTCCGTGCGGCCATCAACGGTGTCCGCACTCCGGTGCGGTTGCATTACGAGGGCGTCCACACCGGGTTGGAGGAGACGGGGAAGCAGGATCCGGCAACGTTGCCGGGGCGGCTCGACTACCGGCCGGGGCCGTTCACCGGCTGGCTGCAGGATCGGCTGGTTGAACGGTTCGACTTCGTGTGCGTCGACCGGGTGGAGGATCTCGGGCGCCATCCTCGGGCTCTCACACTCACCGGGCAACTGGCTCAGCTCACGCGTGGCGCGCACGGCGGACACGGCCGGGCGAACGTGCTGGGCTTCTCCAATCAGCGTCGGCTTGTCGAGTTGGCGGCGGAGATCGACGCTTCCCGTGTCCGGCTGGTGGAGGCGCTGGACGCCGTCGCGCGGGCTGAGGAGATCCTGGACGCCGCCGACGCGCGTCGTGCGGCGTTCGTGAAGATCGCCGAGGTGACCTGGGAGCAGGTCGACGTGGCAACGCTGGAGCAGGACCGGGACCGGTGGGCGGCGATCATCGACGAGGTGACTGCGGGCGATCCGCGAATCGCCGACCTGCAAGGGCAGATCGGGCGCGCGAAGGAGAAGCTGGAGCGGTTCCAGCAGGACATCGGCCGGGCGCGGGCCGTGGCCGAGCGGCTGGAGCAGGAGTGGGCCGGCATCACCGAGCAGGTCGATGCGGCTCAGGAGACGGTTGACGCGGCCCACGACGCGCGGCGGACGCTGTCGGCGGAGCAGTCGGCCTACTTGGATGGGCAGTTCGATCCGCCCGCCGCTGTCGCGGACACCACCTCCTCGGAGGCGCTGCGGCGGTTCGACGCCGCCTTGTCGACGGCCTCGCAGCGGTTGGGAGCCGATCGGGACGCCGCCCAGGGGGCGCTGGGGGAGGCGCGCGACAGCCTGCGGCGGACGCTGACGACGTTCGTGGAGCGGTGGCCCAACCCGAACCTGCTGCCCGACCCGGACGCCTCGGTGGCCGACTTCGAACGGATCCTCGCCGACCTGGAGACGAGCGGGCTGCATGAACTGGAGCAGGAGTGGCGCGACAGCCTGCTCACGTTGTCCGGCAATGACCTGACCGACCTCGATTCGGCTCTGGGACGGTCGCTGCGGGAGATCCGCGATCGGATTCAACCGATCAACGACATCTTGGCGGACCTGCCGTTCTACGACGACGATCATCGCCTGCAGATCACGATCAAGGAGAACCAGTCCCAGATGCGGGCCCGGTTCCGCAGCGAGTTGCGGGCCGTCCGCGGCCAGATCGAGGGTGCCGCCACGGACACCGAACGGGAGCAGGTTTATGGCCGGATGGCGCGGCTCATCGCGCGGATGCGGCGCACCGCGCCTGACTTCGCCGACTTGATCGACGTGCGCAACCACGTCCGCGTCAGCGCTGAACGCGTGGACGCCCAGACGCGCCAGCACGTGGCGCTGTACGACCACATCGGTGAGAAGTCGGGTGGCGAGTCGCAGGAGCTGATCGCCTTCATCGTGGGGGCGGCGCTGCGCTATCAGCTGGGGGATGCGGGCGCGGAGCGACCCCGGTTCGCGCCGGTGTTCCTCGATGAGGCGCTGATCAAGGCCGACGCCCACTTCACCAAGCGCGCCATCGGCGCGTGGCGGGGGCTGGGGTTCCAGTTGATCATCGGGGCTCCGAATGACAAGTACTCCGCCATCGAACCCCATGTGGACGCCGAGTACGACATCCTCAAGGACACCCGGGGACGCTCGTGGGCCTTGCCGAAGGTGGCGCTGGCCGACACCGCGTCGTGAGCGGGATCCCCCGGCTCGTGCTCCCGGGTGCGGTGCGCGATGCGGTCGTGGCGGTCATCGAGGCGACCTGGTGCGCGCGGGTGGTGTCCGCGGTGGCGGGGGAGGCGCGCCCCTTGGGCGACTTCCCTCTCAGGCCGCACGTGCGGGGTGAGGCTGCGGTGGATCGGGTCGGGCGCCCGGCCTTCCGGGCGTGGCGGGATGCGTGGCGCGAGGTGGGCGCCGGGGACCTCGACGGTGTCGAGCTGCGATCGTCCCCGGTCGCGATCGGCGGGACGTCCAGCGAGTTCCCCGAGTTCGTGCACATCGCGTCTTTGGAGGCTGGCCTGGCGTTCGTCAAGCTGTTCCCCGGGGACGTGCCGGCGCCGGACATCGTGGGCGCCACGGTGCTGGCTCGGCGGTTGCGGGACGCCGGTGCCGCAGTGAGGGTGGGGACACTGCGGCAGGTGCTCGGGCTGTCTCACGACGACGCCGAGGCCGTCGTGAGTGTCGTGTCGTGGTTGGGCGACCACGAGGATCTCTCAGGCTGGACGATCAGCCAGCTCCCGATCCCGGGGGTTCACACCAAGTGGCTGGGACGTCATGGTGGCCTGGTGAGGGAGCTGACGGGGCGCGATGTGGTCGTCGAGTCGCGCTCGCGACCGCCGGTCGTGCACCTCACGTATGTGGATCCTGGGTACCTGGCCGCGGGTGGCCGACGCCACGATGCGTGGACGGCCGGTGACCGGCATGAGCTGGCCTACCGACCTCGCATCGTCCTGGTGGTGGAGAACCGGGACTGCCGGTTGTGGTTCCCCCAGGTCGCGGGCGCGGTGGTCGTCGAGGGTGGCGGGTCGGCCGCGGCCGCCGTTCTGGGCGGCATCGAGTGGCTGGTGGGGGCTGACTCGTTGGTCTACTGGGGGGACATCGACGCGGATGGATTCGCCATCCTCCACGAGTTGAGACAAGCGATGCAGGAGGTCGGGGTCACCGTCACGTCCATCCTGATGGATGCCGTGGCTCACGCGCGGTTTGCGGACATGGGGGTCAATGCGGACCGCCGCGGGGAGCCGTTGCGGGCGCGCTCGCGTCGGCTTCCGTCCCTGACGCCGGGCGAGCAGGCGGCCTACGCGAGCGTCGCCAGCACGGCCCGGGTGCCGTTCCGCCGCATCGAGCAGGAACGTATCCCCCTCGACGCTGCTGTGGACGCGTTGCTGGACGCGACGACACGCGAGACGCGACGTGACGCCCAGCTGGGGTGACGACGGGCGGGTCCGCCCGCAGGCTGTGGGATCATGGGGCAATGCAATCGCTTGCCTCGCTGCTCTCCGCGCGGGTTGAGGCGGCCGCTGGCATCGACCCTGAGATGCGGCCCGCCACCAAACCGCAGTTCGGCCACTTCCAGACCAATGTCGCGCTGCGTCTGGCCAAGCCGCAGGGGCGCCCGCCGCGGGAGGTGGCGGCTGATCTGGTGGCCCGCATCGACCTGGCCGACCTGTGTGAACCCTTGGAGATCGCTGGTCCCGGGTTCATCAACCTGCGCATCAGGCCGGAAGTGCTGGCACAGGCAGCCTCCGATCTGCTCGCGGACCCGCATACCGGGATCGACCAGTCCGAGCATCCGCAGCGGATCGTGATCGACTACAGCTCGCCGAACGTGGCCAAGCAGATGCATGTCGGGCATCTCCGCACGACCATCATCGGCGACTGCTTCAACCGGGTGCTGACCGCCACCGGGAACACCGTCGTCCCGCAGAACCACGTCGGCGACTGGGGTCGCCAGTTTGGCATGCTCATCGAGCAGGCTCTTGATGAGGCGCTCGACGTGAGCGCGCTCGACCTGGCGGGAGCGGAGGCGCTCTACAAGCGGGCGAACGGGCGACTGTCGAGCGAGGAAGAGTTCGCGGACCGGGCACGCGAGCGGGTGGTCGCGCTGCAGGCCGGCGACGAGGAGACGCTGGCCATCTGGCGCCGTCTGATCGAGGTGTCCAAGGTCGGGTTCAACGAGGCCTACGACCGCCTCGGGGTCCTCTTGACGGACGCCGACATCGCGGGGGAGTCGCTCTACAACCCCTTCCTGGAGGGGGTGTGCGATGACTTGGAGGCCCGCGGTATCGCCAAGGTGGACGACGGCGCCCTGGTGGTGTTCGTCGACGGCTTCGACGCGCCTGCGATCCTGCGCAACCGTCATGGCGGGTACGGCTATGACGTGACCGATGTGGCCGCCCAGAGGTATCGCGTCGAGGAACTGCAGGCCGACCGGATCATCTACGTGACCGATGCCCGGCAGCGGCACCACTTCGAGCTGGTGTTCGCGGTGGCGCGCAAGGCCGGCTATGTGCCGGACAGTGTCAGCACCGAGCACGTCGGCTACGGCATGGTGCTGGGCGCCGACGGCAAGCCCTTCTCCACCCGTGAGGGCACGGCCGCGTACTTGATCGACCTGCTGGACGCCGCCGAGGAACATGTCACCCGACCGGTCGCGCTGGCCGCCATTAAGTACGCCGACTTGTCGAGCCAGCTTCAGAAGGGCTACGTGTTCGACCCGGTGCGGATGACGGCGACGACCGGCGACACGGGCCCCTACCTGCAGTACGCGCACGCGCGCGCCAACCAGATCCTGCGGCGCGCCGAGGCCGAGGGCATCGGGTGGGCGAACGTGACGGTGCTCGCTGAGCCAGCCGAGCAGAACCTGGCCTTGCTGCTGAGCCGTTTCGGTGAGGTCGTGCTGGGGGTGGCCGCCGATCTGCAGCCGCACAAGCTCGCCACCTACTTGTTCGACTTGGCCACGGCGATGAGTGTGTTCTACGAGCAGTGCCCCGTCCTGAAGTCCGAGGGGGACGTCCGCGCCTCCCGGCTGGCGTTGTGTGCCACTACCAAGAAGGTCCTCGCGGCGGGCCTGAACCTGCTGGGCATCGAGGCTCCCGACCAGATGTGAGTCGCGCATGCGACACAACGCGGGCGGTCGAGGGTCACCTCGGCCGCCCGCGCTGTCGCATGCGGTCAGGCCTTGGACGCCTTCTTGGCGGCCTTCTTCGTCGCGGGGACGCCGGGGATGGTGTCCTTCAGCGCGTCAGGGTGGGCGCGCCGCTGCGCCGACAGGTAGGCGGCACCCACGATGCCGGCCGCGTTGCGGAGCTGCGCGGGGATGATCTCGGTCGTCAGGTGCAGCAGCGGCAAGAACTTGTCGGAGTTCTTGCTGACGCCCCCGCCGACGACGAACAGGTCAGGGGAGGTCAGGAACTCGAGGCGCTGGTAGAAGGGATCGAGCCGGGTGGCCCACTCCTCGTAGCTGAGCTGCTCCCGTTCTCGGACCGAGGCCGCGGCCACGGACTCCGCATCCACGCCACCGATCTCGATGTGGCCCAGTTCTGCGTTCGGGATCAGGACGCCGTCATAGATCAGCGCCGTGCCGATGCCGGTGCCGAGCGTGGTGACGATCACCAGCCCGGGGTGCTTCTTGGCCGCGCCGTAGCGCACCTCGGCCACCCCGGCGGCGTCGGCATCGTTGACGAGGGTGATGTCGCGACCGAGGAGGCTCTCGAAGATCTGTTCCGCGGGCGCGTCGACCCAGGCGGGGTCGATGTTGGCCGCTGACCGGGTCACCCCGTGGGTCACGATGGCGGGCACGGTGATGCCGATGGGGCCGTCGTCCAGCTGCGCTGCGAAGCTGTCCACGATCTCCTTCACGACATCGGCGACGGCCTGCGGCGTCGCAGGTTGCGGGGTCGGGATGCGCAACCGGTCCGTGGCGAACTCGCCGGTCTTGAGGTCGACGATGGCCCCCTTGATCCCCGATCCCCCGATGTCGATGCCCAGCGCGAATTTCTTCATGCGCGAAGCCTAGCGATCAGTGGGGATCCCTGGAGGGGCATCGGCGGGCGGATCGGGCAGGGCGCCCTGGACGCTCGTCGAGGGCGTCCACAGGTGAACTTCGTCGGCCTCTCCCACGGGGGTCGGGGCTGCCAGCCGCCATGCGGCGCCGGTCGGGGCAGGGGCCAGGAGTTCCTGCCCGCGGGCGGCGCGGGCCAGGTCCATCTCGCCGAAGGCCAGGGCCCTCGCCTGGTCGGCCTGGAGGTGCTTGATGCGCGTGTTGTTGAGGGTCCCTCCGGTGAGCGCCACCACCGTCACCAGCCGCAGCCGCCGCTCCAGCGGGCCCTGCGCCAGTTGCATGGACTGGAGCCGCGCGTGCGGGATGATCGTCTGGCGTCGCTCGAACCAGCCGTCGCGCACAGCCAGCACCTGTCCGTCGGAGGCGTAGCCGAGCCAGGACCAGGACAGCGGGGAGAGCCAGCGTGCGCGGCGGGGCGTCCGGTGGAAGCGGAGGTCCTCCAGGCGGAGGTTCGGCCACAGCGCGGCGAGGGCGAGCTGAATCTGCCGGGGGTCGCCGATGGGCAGGTAGATCGTGGAGAGGTCCTGGGAGTCCTCACCGAGCTTGAGGCCGAGCACCGTCAGGGTGAGGCGGGCCCGCTTCAGGGGACGCCACAGCAACGGCTGGCTGATCTGGACGGACTGGACGCGGTGCACGGGGATGGTCTGGCTGTGCAGCGTCGTGAGGCCGCGCGTCAGCCGGATTCCCGCGGGGGTGGTGGCCAGCGTGTAGTTGAACTGGCCGATCAGCCGCTTGGACAGGAAGCCGCCCATCGCGATGAGGAGCGGCAGGACGCCGGCGCCCAGCGCGATGAGGGGTTGCTGCAGCCAGATGGACAGCCCCAGCGGGACCAGGAAGGCGACCAGCAGGAAGGGCAGTTCCGAGGAGAGCAGCGCCCCGAGGATGATCTCCCCGGGGTTGAGCCGGATCAGGACCTGATCGCCCTGAGCGCTGTCGTCCCAGGCGGACGCCTGCCGCTGGGTGTCGGTCGTGCCGACGTGCTGACGGTGAGCGCGGGCCATCAGATAGTCCCGGATCTCGGTGGCGCGTTTGCGGGTCAGGAAGGCCAGCGTCGTGGGGGAGTCCGCGCCCACATCGATGGTGACCTCGGCCAACCCCAGGAGGCGGGCCGCGAGCCGCTGATGGATGTCCACGGACTGGATCCTGCTGAAGGCGATCCGTTTGCTCTCCTGGAAGGCGCCCGTGTTCTCGACGCGCAACTCGTGGTCATCGATCACGATCTTGGTCGTCCACCATCCCCAGTAGCCGAAGCCCAGCGACAGCAGGAGCGCGGCGATGAGCCCGAGCGCCCATCCGGGGACCTGTTCGATCAGCGGGCCGACACGGGTGACGTCCTCCCAGCGGATCTGGCCCTGGGCCAGGGTCGAGATCAGCGCGTATCCGCCGGCGAGGACGAAGACCCACGCACGCACGAGGGGGCTGAGGGGATGCAGGCGCTCTTCGATGAGTTGCCCCGACGGCGTGGGTCCTGCGGCGCTCTCCGGACCGGGGACGGGGCTCTCGCCGGTCGGGGCGGGCCACGGCGCGGGATGGGGCTGCTGCGGCGCCGCAGGGGCGGCGAAGTCGGGGCGCCCGAAGGCGTCCTCGGGGTGGGGGTCGGGGGAGGTCACAGGCCGGACCCCTCAGCGTCCGACAGTTCGATGATGAGATCTCGTAGCGCGCGCGCCTCGTCGCCGGGCAGACCGGGGATCACGGCGTCGGCGGCGGCACTGGCCGTGACCACGTTGACGTTGGCCAGGCCGAACGCCCGCAGCAACGGGCCGGAGTTCACCCGAACCACCTGGATGCGTCCGAACGGGATGATGCTCAGGTCGCGGAACATCAGCCCCTTCACGATGCAGAGATCGTTGTCGCGGCGCGCCCAGCCCGTGACCCGGACCGCGCGACGGGCGCGAATCCACAGCCACACCCACCAGAGGAGCCCGAGGGCGAGGATCGCCGCCGGGAGCCAGCGCAGGTCCGGCAGCAGGAACCACAACACGATCGCGGCGGGCAGGAACACCACAGCGAGGGTGACGGTGGAGGTGATGCGCCGCACCGTGGTCAGTTTCGGTGACACGCGGCGCCACGCGTCCGAGGGTGGGGCAAACGGTTCCATGGCGTTCGCGGGCTGGCCTGCGAGGCTCGGGTCGGGGACGAAGGCGACGTCGGGGCTCGGCTGCATGGCCTCCACACTAGGGGGTGGGACTGACCGCGCTCACGATTGCTGGGGTGCCTTGGCGTCGATCCCGCCGAACATGACCAGGCCCTTCAGGACCACCGTCGGGGCGCCGGGGACCGGCTCGATGCGCTTGAGGTCGGTGCCGCCGAACAACGCCAGGGTTTCGTTGCGGACGTTGACGCCGGGGGGAACCAGCACGTCGACCCCGCCGAATCCGCAGATGATGGTCAACTCGACCACATCGGAGGAGAAGGTCGCGTTCCGGAAATCGAAGTGGGAGCCCCCGAACAGCGTCAGGTTGGAGATGTGCCGCCGAGCGCGCCAGTTCCCCGTGCGGCGCAGCCCACCGAAGATGGCGAAGGTCGTGTCGGCGCCCTCGCCGTCGGGGCCGCGGTCGACGGTGGGGCCCCCCGCGGAGGAGAAGGCGCCGATGGCGTGGCCGGCGTTGGTGCTCGGGACCAGGTCTGTGGTGAGTGCCCGGAGGTCGTCGAATGTCTTCGCGTTCATGGCCTGGGCCACCCGGGTGTCGTGCTCCTCACGTGAGAGCCGCCCTTCGGCGTAGGCGGCGGAGAGGAGGTCGGAGACGAGAGCGCGGTCGCTGTCCCCGGCGCGCATCCCCGGGCGCGAGGCGGGGGGATTGAAAGAGGTGTCGCTCATGGGAAAAACCCTAAGCCGCCGCACCCGCCAGGTGGGTGGAGATGGCGGGAACCTGGGGACGAATCAGGGCCCCGATCGGGGGGTATCGGCGCGCGGGGCGCGGCCGAGGTGGCGCGGCGGCTTCGGATCTGTAACACTGTTTGGAGCTGTCCCGGGCAGAAGCCCGATGTGACGCGAACGGGGGAATGGACGGATGCAGGAGACGGGTCTGCGCGCGCGCCGATGGCTGGGCCGCGCCACGGCGGTGATGGTCGCGGCGCTGTTGCTTCCCGTCGTGACCGCCAACGGCGCCCTCGCCGAGGTGTCCACGATTCCGAGCGACACCGCCACGGCGACTCCTAGCGTCAGCGCGACGACGACACCGGACGCACAGCCCAGCTCCACACCCACAACGTCCGCCCCGGACGCTCCCGCGTCGAGTGCCACCCCCGAACCGAGCGCCACCACGCTCCCGACAGAGTCTCCGCTTCCCGCCGGGCGAGCCCTGCCCCGCGCCGCCGTGGCACCGCTGACGTGTGAGGCGGGACAGTTCTACGGGCAGGCCGGCTCGGGCAAGGTGTACTCGCTGACCAGCAGCGGCTCCACGATCAATGGGAATGCCACGCTGGTGTTCGACTTCTTCGGGGGAGGGTGGAACGCTTCCGGACAGGCATTCAACGGCCTCGCGATCGGCGGTGGCGGCGCGTTCGCCTATGGCTACAACCGCACGAACTCTCAGCTCTACCGCTGGGACGCCTCGACCGGCGCAGTGACGTCGTGGGCGATGTCGCTGCCGCACGTCGCAGGCAACGAGACCTTCCCGGTGGCGTCACTCATCGCGGGCGGTATGAACCCGTCGCTGTCCAACAGCCCCTACTACTTCGGCGGATGGCGCAAGTCCGGCTCGCAGTTCCGGTTCGAGTTGTTCTCGGTCGTGGGCACGGGCGAGGTCACCTATCTCGGCTGGGTGCCTGGTCCGACCACGTCGGATACCGGAGCCAACGGCGACCTCGCCTTCAACTCCGATGGCGACCTCTTCCTGCTGTGGAGCGACGGGACGGGGCATATGCAGATGGTCCCCGTCTCTGCCGCGGTGCTCGCCGGAGCCAACGGCGGCAAGATCGGTGACAATCCGACGACGAGAATCGTGGACGTGCCCTCGGGGCAGTACACCGGTGTCGCGCTCGGAGTGGACGGGGTGGCCTACCTGGGCAACACGTCGCAGAACTTCCGGGGTTACTACGCCAGCACGGCCACGACGGTCGACCCGAACACGGGCACGGTCCTGGCCAGCGGAACCCAGATCTCAGGCGGTGACTTCAGCAACGGCGTGGGCGGGGGATCGAGCCCGCTGGCGGATCTCGCCTCGTGTGGCGATCCGTCGTCGTTGGAGCTCCGCAAGTCGGTGCAGAGCCGTGCTTCGGCCTCCGACCAGTTCACCGTGTCCATCCAGCAGGGGAGCGTCGCGGTCGCGTCCGCTACCACGCAGGGCACGCAGACCAGCGTCACCGCAGGCCCCATCATCGCCCGACGGGGCACGACCTACCGCCTGACGGAGGCCATGGCGTCCGGTTCGGCCAATCAGTTGAGCGCCTATTCCACGACGTTTAGCTGTGTGGATACCGCGAATGGAAACGACCCCATTGTCGCCACGACGACGGGGACCGACTTCAATGTGAACGTTCCCACGGGTCGAAGGACTCACATCGTCTGCACGTTCGTGAACTCCGCAGGCCAGGTCAGTTGGACCAAGACGGATGCCACGACGGGCCAGCCCCTCGCAAACACGACGTGGCGGATCAACGCCCCCGGAGGCACCGTTCTTTCGGTGACCGACAACGTCGGCGCGAGCGGATACACGGGCCTCGATCAGGATCCGGCGCCCGGTAGGTTCCGCGTCGCCGTCGGACTGGGTGCGCACTCGCTGGTGGAGGTCTCCGCCCCCGCCGGCTACGTCGTCGACGCGACACCGCGGCCGTTCACGATCAGCGCCAAAGCGCGCACCGTGGATCTCGGCACCATCACCAACCCACGAGTGCTTGGAACGGTGACCTGGTCGAAGGTGAGCCCCACCGGCGGGCTGCTGGCCGGCTCCACCTGGCGGCTGACGCCGACCTCACCCGCAGGTGCGCCCTTCGACATCACGGACAACACCGGGCAGCCGGGCTACTCCGGCCGCGACACCGATCCGGTGGCGGGTCAGTTCGCCGTGCGTGACCTTGCCTGGGGAACGTATTCGCTGGTGGAGATTGCCGCTCCGGTGGGTTACGTTATTAACAGCACTCCGAATCAGGTCGTGATTGATGCCACGCATACCTCGATCGTTCTTGGTGCTTTCACGAATCAGCTCAGTCCAGGCGTGAAGCTCCCGCTGACCGGCGGCGAAGGTGCTTCAGGATATTGGATTGCCGGAATGTTGCTGGTCGCAGTCGCCGTAGGCGCCGCGGTCACGCATCGTCGTTATCGTCACCCCCACCGTCCCTGAGGCGGGATTGCAACACCAGTGATATGCCATCCCGGCATATCACGTAGGAAAGGAATGGAACGACCATGAAATCGACAAGCCGAGGGTGGGCCGCACGGCTCGCCGCGACGCTGGGGGTCGTCGCACTCAGCGCACTCACCCTCGTCCCGGTGGCTCACGCCGCTGACCCGACGGGGAACATCGACTTCACTCGCCAGGGCAGCATCATCATTCACAAGAGCCAGCAGGGCGGTACCGGAACCGGTACCCCGGATGGTGCGTCGAGCCCGACGTCCAGCCCGGTCGCCGACGTGGTCTTCACCGCCTACCCGATCACCTCGCTGCCCCTCAACGTTGCGGCAAACTGGAACACGCTGTCGACCCTCGCCGTTCCGGCCGACGCCTGCGACGTCCCCTCTCTGGCAGGTCAGACCCTGGGCACCGGCATCGTGAGCGCGCCGACCGGCAGCAACGGGCAGACGACGCTGTCGGGGCGTTCGGTCGCGGCATACCTGGTCTGCGAGACCTCCGCGCCCAGCACCGTGGTGGACCGTGCGCTCCCGTTCGTGGTCACCATTCCTTACCCCTACAAGAACGACTGGCTGTACTCGGTCAACGTCTACCCGAAGAACGGCCTGGCGACGATCACCAAGACGATCTCGGCCCAGACCGGCCTGGGTCTGGGGTCGACGGTCACCTTCCCGGTGACCTCCGACATCGCGAAGATCGATCCGGCGAACAACTTCGCCTACTACCGCGTCACTGACACGATGGCCACCGAGCTCACCAGCCCTGCCGTCGCCAGCGTGCAGCTCAACGATGCGGGCACCCTCACGACGGTTCCGGCCGGCTACTACAGCGTGAACGTGGCCGGGCAGACGGCGACCGTGGAGTTCACCCCGGCTGGCCTGACGTGGTTGAAGTCCCAGGGCGGTAAGAAGATTGTCGTCACCTTCACCGGTGTGGTGTCCACCGTCCCCGCGGGCGGGACGATCAGCAACACTGCGAACCTGTACGCCAACACGCGCAACGTCGTCACGCCCGGGACCCCGTCGGACCCGGTCGTCACGAAGTGGGGCGACCTGCTCATCGCCAAGCGCGACGCCCAGAGCCGTCCGCTGCAGGGCGCCACGTTCGAGGTGTACCCGGCCGCCGACCCGTACGCCGCGACGTGCTCGGCCACGCCGGCGCCCGGTGCCTCCGCGATCAGCGTGTCCGGTGCGACTCAGTTCACGTCGGGGACCAACGGCAACGTGACGGTCGCTGGCCTGTTCGTGTCTGACAGCGTGAACGCGACCATCAACTCCGCCTACCGCTGCTACGTCATCAAGGAGGTCGCGGCCCCCGCCGGGTACGTCCTCCCCGTGGACGCCGCAGCCCTCACCGCCGTGCGCGTCACGGCCGGGACGAGCACCGCGGCTGACGTCACGGTGACCAACACCCAGCAGGGCGTCCCGCAGCTGCCGTTCACCGGTGCGGGCAGCCAGGTGCTGCTGATCTCGATCGGTGGCGGACTGCTGCTGCTGGCCGGCTTCGGGGCGATCCTGGTGCGCAGGCACCACCGCGGAACCGCCGGGTGATCGACGCGTTTCCTGCAGGGCGGCGAGGGCTTCGGTCCTCGTCGCCCTGCGGCGCGTCCAGCTCTCACATGGCTCAGCGATGACAGTGCATGGCGCGGGCACGCGTGCCCGGCAGGGCCGGGTGGCTCGATGGATCCTTCCCCTGATCGTCGGGGTCGCCGCGTGGCTCGGCATGATGCTGGTGCTGTATCCGAGCATCGCGGCGTGGTTCTCCGCCTACAACCAGTCGCTGGTGATCGGCACCTATATGCAGCAGTCGGAGGTCGGGCTTGAGCCGAGCGCTGCCGAACAGCTGCGCCTGGCCCGCGCCTACAACACCGAACTGAGCTCCGGGGCCCTCCTGGCGGCCAACGAGCGCCTCCCCCAAGGGGAGGGAACGTCCTCCAGCACGGGGCCAACGTATGAGGAACTGCTCCGGGCCGACGCGTCCGGCGTCATGGGTCGCCTCCGGGTTCCCACCGCGGACGTCGATCTGCCGATCTACCACGGCACCTCCGACGAGGTGCTGTTGGAGGGCGTGGGGCACCTGGAAGGCACGTCCCTGCCGGTCGGCGGGGAGGATACGCACAGCGTCCTCACGGCACATCGTGGGTTGGCGTCGGCGAAGATGTTCACGGACCTGAACCTGGTCCAGGTCGGCGACACGTTCACCATCACGGTCTTCGATCAGGTGCTCACCTACCAGGTGTCCGAGATCAAGGTGGTGGACCCGACCGAGACCGAGACGCTGCGTCAGGTGCCGGGGGAGGACCTGGTCACCCTGGTGACCTGCACGCCGCTCGGCATCAACTCACAGCGCATCCTGGTGACGGGGACCCGCATTCTCCCCACGCCGCCCGCTGATCAGGTGGCCGGGTCGACGGTCCCCTCGCCGTTGACCTTCCCCTGGTGGGCGGTCATCGCGGCGGTGGGCACGGCTCTCGTCGTCGTCTACGTGTGGCGGGCGACGCGCAGCCGCCCCCGGCGTGGCGCCGCGGACGCCACCACGGAGTGAGGGTCAGGGGCCCTCGACCGTCACGTCGTTGAACGGCATGAACGGGGCGATGGCGGGGAAGACCCACGTCATCAGTCCCCACACGACCGCGAGGAACAGGATCAGCGCGAGGATGGCCTTCACCGCGACCGGTCCGGGCAGAAGCCGCCACAGCGCTCCGTAGAACGAGAGTCTCATGGGGTCGTCACCGCCAGCACCTCCGGAGGTAGGCCGCCCGCTCTGGGCAGCGTCTGTTCCAGCACGGCGTGCTGGACGTAGCGTTCGCGGGAGCTGAACTCCGGATGGCAGCTCGTCATCGTCAGCATGGCGGTGGTGGGGACGACGCCGGGCTGGTTCGGGACGGGCAAGACGACGCGCACGTCGGTCGGTAGGACGATCTCGGAGGCCACGACGGAATACACGTAGTAGGTGTCTGCCGTTTCGATGATGACGCGGTCGCCGGGGACCAGTTCCGCGATCTGATTGAACGGCTTGCCGTAGGTGACGCGGTGGCCGGCCAGGGAGAAGTTCCCGACCTGGCCAGGCATGACCGTCTGTTCGTAGTGGCCGACCCCCCGCTTGAGGATGTCGCGCGTGGTCCCCTCATAGATGGGACGGGCGTAGTCGGCGCCGAAGCGCGGGATCCTGATGATCGCGAAGGCGTCGCCCATCTCGACCGCGTCGGGGGTGACCCACCCGGAGTCGGCCCCTTCGAGGGAGGCGATCACCTGTGCCGAGTCCTGGTCGGCGACCACGTCGGTCCACCACAGCTGCCAGGCCGCGAACAACAGGCAGAACATGCCGACGGTGACGAAGACCTCGCCGAGCAGGCCGATGAACTCATGGAAGAGGCGGCGGGCTCGTCCGGGGCGCGCGGGCACGGCACGCGCAGGCCTCGGGGTACTCCCGCAGGAAGACTACCCGGGCTCAGAAACACCGTCCGGGGACGCGCCGCGCTCAGTTCGCGAAGGCTGTCGCTTCGACGCTATGATGTCGGGGTTGCCTCGGCAACGCGCGGG
>RRZU012894850.1_pt1 | contig 32376 bp, 31 predicted proteins | sample 2165561 | NCBI WGS metagenome assembly RRZU01 (sample SAMN10456909, study PRJNA506462) | wastewater metagenome | isolation source: wastewater sludge | place: USA: Moscow, Idaho | reverse complement strand
TAACAAAAGCTAGGTTGGTATGTGGTTGGTATGGTTGGTATGACTTTAAAATCAACAACTTAAAACATTCAAAAATAAACATACCAACCCATACCAACCATTCTTAATCATGGTTGCCATGCTGAAAGCCTTTATCCATGCGGGTTTCAGCGATTCATGGCAACATACCAACCATACCAACCACTTTTTCTATTCCTATACGGTGTTTTGGGTGAAATCTTGCCTTTTGTAATACATTGCATTACAGGAAATGCCGCATGAGCCGCCCGACCGAATTAACCGAAGCGCTGATAGAAATAGCAGCCGTTATGTCGATTCTGTAGCCTTGCAAATTCTTTTCTGTTAGAATTTTGCCAAGCCCCAAAGCTTTACTGTTGCTCCGACCCATGCTATGAATTTGGGCGCTAGCCTTTAAAGCTGGATTTCGAAGTAGCTTTGGCAATTGTCGCCCTAATGCTTCGTTAATCCACGGGGCTTTTTTCGCGTCTGCATAGTGCATCAACCCGTCTTTTGCCCATCGCATATAAGCAGAAGTAGGGAAGTGGCAAAATAACGGCAATGTCTGATAACAATACAGCCTGAAAACAGGGTAGGCATTTGGTGTAAAAAAGATGTGACTTTGACAAATTTACGGTACTTTTTACGGTACTTTTGGTTATGTCAAAAAATTTATACATTAGAATCAATTATTTAAGTGGCCAGTTCGAGGCTGACCCTGACCAAATATAAAGAGCGCTTGAAATCAACGGTTTCAAGCGCTTTTGCTTTGGGTGATTATTCTTTTTGTATATAGGTTTTGTTCTACATTTCGGCGGTTTGGAGCAGGGTTGTTTACAGCATTTTCGCCTAAAGTTTAATTGAGACCAAATCACGCCACCCCGCTTGAAGCCGCGATTTCAAGCGGGGTGGCGTGATTTTTTGTGCGGTATTTGCATCCTAAAAATTTTTTTATGTTCATGTTTTACAAGAGTCTCTTTAAGTTTTTTGGGGCTTTCAGGTAGCCTTATTGCTAACCTCATTCACCACGCTAATCCAGTGGTTGCGTGCGTATTATGTTTTTCCTTGCCCTTTTACTGCATTGCGCTGCATATAATCCAGCCACACGGTGGGCAGCAGCCGTTTTAAATACCAGAATAATACGGTGGGGAAGGTAACAAGGTAGCGTGCTTTCGGTTTAGGTGCGGTAAGTGCTTGCACGCATACGGCGGCACAGGCGGCGGAGGAGAGGGTGAAGGGTGCGGCGTCGCCTTCGGTTTCGAGGCGGGCAAGTTGGGCGCGGTAGGCGTTGGCGTGGATGCTGGCGTTGATGTCGATATGCTGTTGAAACTTGATTAAGGCGTTGGGACGAAAGCGGGTGGTGATGGGGCCGGGTTCGACCAGAACCACATGAATGCCGCTGCCGGCGGTTTCGTGGCGTAAGGTGTCGCACATGCCTTCGAGGGCGAATTTGCTGCTGTTGTAGGCGCCGCGCCAAGGCATGGCGGCGAAGCCCAAGATGCTGCTGTTTACCAAAATGCGGCCATGGTTTTGTTGCCTGAAAATGCGCATTGCATGGCGGATACATTCCCATGTGCCGAATACGTTGGTTTCAAACTGTTCGCGCAGGGCGGCGCGGGAAATATCTTCTACGGCACCGACTTGGCCATAGCCTGCGTTGGCAAACAAGGCGTCTAAGGTGCCGCTGGTTTGCGCCAAAATGTGTGCGAAGGCATGTTTGATTTGGATGTTGTCGGTCACATCGAGCTGCAAGCTTTCAAAACCTTCGCTGTGCAAGCGGGCGACATCTTCTGCTTTGCGGGCGGAGGCGAATACGCGCCAGCCGGCGGCACGCATTTGAATGGCCGTATCGTAGCCAATGCCGCTGGAGCAACCGGTAATCAGAATGGTTTTCATGGTGTGTGTATCCTGAAATTAACTTGCAATATTGATGGTATTGTTTGGGGCTACCTGAAAAACATGATCGGGAGATGAAAAGGCAATCAGATGATCAATTTGCATGTGAATGCCGATGCGGCTGCCAACCGGATGGTTGTGGTGGCCGTTGACGTTGGCCAACACGGTTTCACCGCTGTCGAGTTTGAGCGTGTAGATGAAATAGCTGCCTTTGAAGTCTTTGTCTAATACTTCGGCGCTAATCGGGCTGGCATCGTCGTGCAGGATGTCGTCGGGGCGGACGAGCACGTCTACTTCGAGGCTGTGTTGGCAGCTGTGCGGCACAGTGCCGCAGAATTCGCCGGCGGCAAGCCGGATACAGCGTTCGCCCGTTACTTTGCCGCGCAGTAAGACGCCCTGGCCGATAAAAGAAGCAACAAAACGGCTGTTAGGCTCGTGATAGAGTTGGTAGGGTGCACCCCATTGTTGTACGCGCCCTTCGGCCATAATGCCGATTTTGTCGGCCATGGCAAATGCTTCTTGCTGGTCGTGCGTGACCATGATGGCGCTGGTGTGTTCCTGTTTCAGCATGTCGCGCACTTCTTTCGATAAGCGTGTGCGCAAGTCGGCATCGAGGTTGGAAAAAGGCTCGTCGAGCAGAACCAGTGCCGGTTTGGGCGCCAGTGCGCGCGCCAGCGCCACGCGCTGTTGCTGGCCGCCGGAGAGTTGGTGGGGATAGCGTTTGCCGTAGCCGCTGAGGCCGACCAGCTCAAGCAGTTGCGCCACCCGGGCGTTGCGTGCTGCTGCGGCTTGTTTTTGAATGCCGAAGCCGATGTTTTGCGCAACGGTAAGATGTGGAAACAGGGCGTAATCCTGAAACACCATGCCGATGCGGCGTTGGTGTGCAGGAATAAAGTGGGCATGGTCGACAAGCGCTTGGCCGTTGAGTGTGATACGGCCTGAATCGGGGTGTTCAAAACCGGCAATCGCCCGTAACGCTGTGGTTTTGCCGCAGCCGGAATGGCCGAGCAGGCAGGCGATTTCGCCTTGTCGCAATGAAAAGGAAAATTGTTGCAACACAGTTTTACGCTCGAAAGAGAGGGCAAGGTCGGAAACTTCTAAAATCATCAAGATTGCTCCGTACGAGAAAACAGGATAACGGGCAGCAGGCCGGTTAACACAATCAATAAAGAGGGCAGGGCGGCGTGGGCGTATTGGCCTTCAATGGTAAAGGCATAAACGCGCACGGCCAGCGTGTCCCAGTCGAATGGGCGCGTCATCAAGGTAATAGGCATTTCTTTCATCACATCCACAAACACCATCAGCACTGCCGTGCCCAACGAGCCTTTGAGCAGTGGCAGATAAATGCGACGCAACATCTGGCCGCCGGTGCAACCGAGAGAGCGCGCTGCTTCCGCTTGCGAAGGGCTGATGCGTTCCAGCCCGGCTTCAACGGCGGTGTAACCCACGGCGAGAAAGCGGATCAGATAAGCCGCAAGCATGACTGCCAACGTGCCTTTAATGATGGCGGTGGTGTCGGCCGGCAAATCCAGCCAGCCGATAAGGCGGTTGTCGAGCCAGGCCACCGGCACAAACACGCCTACTGCCAGCACCGTGCCGGGAATGGCATAGCCTAAAGTAGCAATGCGCGCGGCCACCGGCGCTAAACGGCTTTTGTCTGCCCGTTTGGCCAAAGCCAGCAACAGTGCCACGGCGGCAACCAATAAGGCGGCCAGAAGGCTACCTGAAAAAGAATGCCATGCCTGCTGCCATAAACCGGTATTGAAACCGCTGTGCCAGTTTTCATAAGCCCAAATGCTTAATTGCAGCAGCGGGATAAAAAATGCGATGGCCAAAATCAGGCCGCAAAACGCCGTGGCCAGCCATTTGGATGCGCCCTGTAAAGCTTTGCGACGTTGCTGTTGTGCCTTGCCTGCCTGGTGGAAACGGCGGTTGCCACGGCTGATCTGCTCCAGCGCCAGCAGGATAAACACCGCCATAATCAATAGTGCGGCCAATTGCTTGGCCGTTTCGAGCGAGTAAAAATCAAACCATGCCTGATAAATGGCCGTGGTAAACGTATCGTAGCTGAACACAGACACCGTGCCGAAATCGGCCAGTGTTTCCATCAAGGCCAGAATCACACCGCCGCCAATCCACGGGTGTGCGCTCGGCAGCGCCACGCGGAAAAATGATTGCACGGGCGACAAGCCTAATGAGGCGCCGGCTTCCAGCGCCCGTTGTCCCAGGCCGGCAAAGGCATTGCGCGCCAATAAATACACATAGGGATAAAAAGTGAGGCTCATCACGGCAATCAAACCGGCGGCATTGCGGATTTCCGGCAGGCCGCTGGCAAAGCCGTAGCGCTCGCGCAGCAGTGTGCTGATAGGGCCGGTGTAGTCGAAGATACCAAGCTGGGTAAAGGCCAGTACATAAGCGGGCACGGCCAGCGGCAACATCATCGCCCAGAAAAAAAAGCGCCGCAGCGGGAAATCATACATGGCTGTGAGCCAAGCGCTGAACGTGCCCAAAACGGCAACGCCTAAACCCACACCCAACACCAGTATTAAGGTGTTTTTCAGCAGCTCGGGTAATTGGTATTCCAGCATGAACGCCCAGATTTCTGCATCGAATTCACCCAGTGCCGCGACGATAACGCCCAGCGGAACCAGCGTGAGGGCAATGCACAAAAGCAGCCAGAAGCGGGGCAGAAGAATGTTGCGTTTGCTCATAATTGATAAGGTTTATTACTAGAAGTAATTGAGATAAAACGCGGATTATCAGGTTGATACGAAGATAATGCAAGAATAAATAGCTTGTTTTATCTATTAATAAAAATTAAATGATAATAAATATTGTTTAGTGGTGGGCGTTGTTTTATAATTCCGACCTGTATGAAGCCAGAAACAAGACAATCCGCCGGCCTGTTTACGCACGGGCAGGCGGGTACGATGAATGATTAACCGAGAAAAAGAGAAGCCGATGAAAAAAATGCTTGTTGTTACCGCCGCCTTATTGAGTGCCGCGCCAGTGTTTGCCGAAGAACTGGTGGTGTATTCTTCACGCGCCGACAATCTGTTGCAGCCGATTGCCGCCGCATACCAGAAAAAAACCGGCGTAACCGTGAAGCTGGTGAACGACCAAGCCGGCCCTTTGATGGCGAAGCTGAAAGCCGAGGGCAGCAATACGCCGGCCGATGTGTTGATTACCGTAGACGGCGGCAACCTGTGGCAGGCCACGCAAATGGGCTTGCTGCGCCCGATTCAGTCCGGCGTGTTGCAGGCCAATATTCCTGCTCACCTGCGCGACCCGAAAAACCAGTGGTTCGGCCTGTCTGTGCGTGCCCGCACCATTTTCTACAACACGCAAAAAGTGAAGCCTGCCGAGCTGTCGACTTATGCCGATTTGGCCGAGCCCAAATGGAAAGGCCGTTTGTGTTTGCGCACCGCCAATAATGTTTACAACCAGTCGTTGGTGGGCACCATGATTGCCAACCAGGGCACAGCCAAGACCGCCAAAACGGTGAAGGGCTGGGTTAACAATCTGGCTGTGGCACCGTTTGCCAACGATACCGCCATGCTTGAAGCCATTGCCGCCGGTCGTTGTGACGTGGGCATCGCCAACACATATTACTATGGCCGCCTGTTGGAAAAACAGCCCAACATTCCTGTGGGTGTATTCTTTGCCGACCAAAGCGGTAAAGGCACTCATGTAAACGTATCCGGTGCGGGTGTGACCAAGTTCAGCAAAAAGCCGGCCGAAGCACAAAAATTCATCGAATGGCTGTCGGGATCGGAAGCGCAAAACCTATTTGTCGACCTGAACCAGGAATATCCGGCCAACCCGAAAATCGCTCCTGATGCGCGCGTGGCCAAATGGGGCAAATTCAAGCAAGACGTGATTAACGTTTCCGTGGCCGGCAGCAAACAGAAAAAAGCAGTGATGCTGATGAAACAATCGGGTTATAAATAACGCGTAAAATAACGAGTATGCCATGATACAGGCGGCCGGAACACGATTCAGGCCGCCTGTTTTCTGAGGACAGGGTATAATTCGTTATTTCAATTTTAGTGTGCCAAGGCTACCTGAAAAATTTTTCAGGTAGCCTTGGTTTCCCAAAGCACACGATGGATTTATTCTGGCAATATTTCGGCCTTGCCGTTTCCGCCTTTACCTCCGCCACCATCCTACCCGGCACTTCCGATGTGGCGCTGGCGGCGATGGTATATCGCTATCCGCACGCCTGGCTGGCCGCATTTGTTGTGGCCGGCATTGCCAACAGTTTGGGCAGCATTGCTTCCTATGGCATGGGCAGGCTGCTGCCGCTCAAGCGCGAGCCGAATGCACGTATCAAGCGCGGTTTGGAACGCTACGGCGTGTGGGCGCTGCTGCTGGCATGGGTGCCGATTGTGGGCGACGGTCTGCCGATTGCCGCCGGCTGGTTGCGGTTGCCGTTTTGGCCGAGCTGCATTGCGCTGCTGGTGGGGAAATTCGCCCGCTATGCCGTATTGGTTTACGGTGTGCTCAGTTTACTGTAAAGCTGCCGGAAGAAGCGGAGGCTACCTGAAACTTTCAGGTAGCCTCCGCTTTAAATTCAAGTACAATACGCCTGATTCAACACAGCCTAAGCAAACACATGAACGAACACAAGGCCCGCAAGCGCTTCGGGCAGAATTTTTTGCAAGATACGCGCATCATCGGCGATATTGTCAATGCCGTGCGTCCGCAACCGGGCGACGTGGTGATTGAAATTGGCCCGGGTTTGGCGGCGATTACCGAGCCGTTGGCGAAAAAGCTCGACAAACTGCATGTGATTGAAATCGACCGCGACATCGTGGCGCGCCTGAAAACGCTGCCGTTTGCCGGCAAGCTGGAGATTCACGAAGGCGACGTATTGAAGTTTGATTTTCGCAGCGTGCCGGGCAACAAAAAAATTGTCGGCAACCTGCCCTACAATATTTCCACACCGCTGCTGTTTTTGTTGAGCGAAGCGGCCGACGAAGTAATCGACATGCACTTTATGCTGCAAAAAGAAGTGGTAGAGCGCATGGTGGCCGTGCCGAAAACCAACGATTACGGCCGCCTGAGTGTGATGCTGCAATATTATTTCGATATGGAAAGCCTGATTGATGTGCCGCCCGAATCATTCGACCCCGCGCCGAAAGTTGATTCAGCCGTGGTGCGCATGATTCCGCAAGCCGGCCGCATCGGCATAGCGCAAGATTTCAACCACTTTTCCAAATTGGTGAAAGCCGCTTTTGCCCAACGCCGCAAAACCATCCGCAACAATCTGAAAGACATCGCCGCCGACAGCGACTTGGCCGCTGCCGGCATCAACCCGCAAGACCGCGCCGAACATATTGCACCGGAAGCTTATGTGGTATTGAGCAACCATTTGGTCGGCAAGGCTACCTGAAAAAATAATCTGGAAACCAACCATGATTCAATTCAAAAATGTACATAAATATTTTAAAGACCTGCACGTCATCAACGGTGTGAATCTGGAAGTGAAGCAGGGCGAAGTGGTGGTGGTGTGCGGCCCTTCGGGCAGCGGAAAATCCACTTTAATCCGCACCGTAAACCAGCTTGAAACCATCGAAAGCGGCGAAATCTGGGTAGACGGCGTAAACGTGGCCGACCCGAAAACCGACCTCAACAAAGTGCGCGCCGAAGTGGGCTTTGTGTTTCAGAGCTTCAACCTCTACCCGCACCTGAGCGTGCTGGAAAACATTGTGCTCTCACCGATGAAAGTGAAAAAACAAAGCCGCGCCCTAGCCGAACAAAAAGCGATGGAACTGCTCGAGCGCGTGGGTTTGGCGCACAAAAAAGATGCCATGCCCACCCAGCTTTCCGGCGGCCAGCAGCAGCGTGTAGCCATTGCGCGCGGCTTGGCGATGGAGCCGCGCGTGATGCTGTTTGACGAGCCCACTTCGGCACTCGACCCGGAAATGGTGGGCGAAGTGCTCAAAGTAATGAAAGATCTGGCTCTGAGCGGCATGACCATGATGTGCGTAACCCACGAAATGGGTTTTGCCCGCGAAGTGGCCGACAGCGTGATTTTCATCGACCACGGCCAGATTCTGGAAGAGGCAGCGCCGGATGATTTTTTCAGCAACCCGAAAACCGAGCGCGCACAGCAATTTTTGAAACAGGTAATGACACACGATTAAACTTTGTTTTACAGGCTACCTGAAAACTTGGCAACTGTTTCAGGTAGCCTGCCGTTTCCCTAACCATAATAAAGGTAATGCCATGAAAAAAAACAGCTTACTGATTGCAATACTCGCCGCCACCGCTTTGTCGGCTTGTAGCAGCCTGTCGGAACAAACACCGCAACAAATGGTGCAATCATCGGTGGAGCGCACCATCCGTCACGACAACCGCTTTAATTTTGATGGCAGTATGCGTGTACGCCAACTACCGGTATCGGCCAGCCTGCTGAATGCAGAACAGCAGGAAACAGCCAAAGCGCGCGAAGCGCTCAGCATAGAACAGGCCAGCTTGAACGTTAAACGTGACGCCTACCGTGAAGACTGTATTTATCAGGATACATCGTCATGGAGCCAGAAAGCTTACGATAAGTTAGTGCGTTCTTGCGATCAGCGCGACGAGGAGCTGACCGCCCAAGAAGAGGCATTAGACAAAAAAATGGGTGGCGGGGAAGCCTTTGATAAAATAGGAAAAGCGCTAGCAGAGCAGCCGGGTATTGTTGATGTATTAGACGGTGCCACTATCCGCGTAAAAGGTGCCGTAGATTTGCCGGCGGCCATGTTTGAAATGTATTCCGAATTCGATTACCAAAATAAACACGAACGCTTAACGGTTGGCTTGCCGCTGTTGTGGGATGTTAATCAAGCAACGCTGACTCTGGATCCGCCCACTTCGGCACGTGCGATATTGGGTGCCATAGTAGAAGATAAAGCCTTGCGCGAGCGTTTGCGCCGCGAGCCCATTCGCGCCGATTTCAACGAGTGGTTTGGCAAACTGCCGATGAAAACAGCCATGAAATCTTTATTGTTGAGCAGCAGTGATGCTTATGCAGCACTGCCGCCCGAAGCGTTTCAGCAGCTGCCGGCAAATGATTTGTCCAAGCGGCTCGGCGCAGATTACCGCATTAGCGTGAGCATAGGCGGCAGCAACAGCACAACGTATATGCAGGCTTTCCGAAAAGCCTGGCTGGACAAGTTTGACGAGCTGGCCAAAAGTGAGCCTGAAGCCGGAGTGGATGAAGCCGGCTATGACAAAGTGCGCATGTTTATCGGCATGATGGATAACGAAGAAGTATCAGAAGCTTTGACCGAACAACAAAAGTTGCTTGCCGACAGCTACGAGTTTTATCTGGACAAACGCGCCCGCACCTTGGGCATGCGCGTTTTGATACAGCCGGTGAGCGTAGTGCAGGGTAAGGTATTGAGCCTGGAGAGCGAAGTGTTTTACCGTGATTTCGGCCATCCTTCATTTACTTTGAAAAGCAGCGGCCCTGCTGTAACCGCTAAGGAAATTGAAACGGATTATCAGACGCAACGCAACAGAAGGCTGGGTCTGGATACGGAAACCGATGATGTAGAAGAAAGTGTTGTCGAGGCCGGTGTAGAAGCCGTTAAGTAAAACCACGGTTTGTTAAAAGGCTACCTGAAAGATTTTCAGGTAGCCTTTTGTTATGATATTAATTAATGTTACCCACAGAGTAATTTAAAAATAAATATAATTAATTCAATAAAATAGTAAATTAATTTCTATTTTTTTACAAAAATAATTTTACCCTGACTTGACTTACCCACAGGCGAACCCATATAGAAAGCATTCAAGATTCCACCGAAAAGGACGCTGTGATGAGATTCGATAAATTAACCACCAAATTCCAACAAGCCCTGCAAGAGGGTCAAAGCCTCGCGCTGGCAGCCGACAACGGCTATCTGGAAGCCGGTCACGTGCTCAAAGCCATGCTCGACGACAACGACAGCGGTTGCGCAGGCATTTTGGCGCACGCAGGCGTGGATGTGGCACAAGTGAAAAGCAAACTGCAACAAAGCCTGAACAGCCTGCCCAAAGTTTCCGGTCAGGGCGGCGAAATTCTGCCCAGCCGTGAGCTGCAGGCCGTGTTAAACCTGATGGATAAAGCCGCCATGAAACGCGGTGATGCCTATATTGCCAGCGAGCTGTTTCTGCCCGCTTTGGTGCAGCAAAACGGCGATACCGGCAAAATTCTCAAAAGCGCCGGTGCCAGCGAACAAAACCTCAACGCCGCCATTGATGCCGTGCGCGGCGGCGCAGCGGTAGACAGCCCCAATAGCGAAGACCAGCGCGAGGCGTTGAAAAAATACACCAACGATCTTACCCAACGCGCCCGCGACGGCAAGCTCGACCCCGTTATCGGCCGCGACGACGAAATCCGCCGCGCCCTTCAGGTACTACAACGCCGCACCATCAACAACCCTGTACTCATCGGCGAGCCGGGCGTGGGTAAAACCGCTATTGTAGAAGGTTTGGCGCAACGCATTGTCGATGGCGAGGTGCCCGACTCACTGCGCAACAAACGTTTGCTGGTGTTGGATTTGGCCGCACTGATTGCAGGCGCCAAATACCGTGGTGAATTTGAAGAACGTCTCAAAGCCGTGCTCAACGATCTGGCCAAAGACGACGGCCAAACGCTGATTTTCATCGACGAAATCCACACGTTGGTGGGCGCAGGCAAGGCCGACGGTGCCATGGATGCCGGCAATATGCTCAAACCCGCTCTGGCGCGCGGTGAGCTGCACTGCATCGGCGCTACCACGCTCGATGAATACCGCCAATACATCGAAAAAGATGCCGCGCTGGAACGCCGTTTCCAGAAAGTGCTGGTCGGCGAACCGAGTGTGGAAGACACCATCGCCATTTTGCGCGGTTTACAGGAGCGCTATGAAATTCACCACGGCGTAGACATTACTGACCCTGCCATCGTTGCTGCCGCGCAGTTGTCCGACCGTTACATTACCGACCGTTTTCTGCCCGACAAAGCCATTGACTTGATGGACGAAGCTGCCAGCCGCATCAAAATGGAGCTGGACTCCAAACCGGAACAAATGGATAAGCTCGACCGCCGCATTATCCAGCTGAAAATGGAAAAAGCGCACGTTGAAAAAGAAAGCGACGAGGCCAGCAAAAAACGCTTGCTGTTGATTGACGAAGAAATCGACGAGCTGCAAAAAGAATACGCCGATTTGGACGAAATCTGGAAAGCCGAAAAAGCCTCGCCTTCCAGCACCACCGACATCAAAAAGCAGATGGATGAAATCAAGGTGAAAATCGAGCAGGCCAAGCGCCAGGGCGATTTTGCCCGTGCATCCGAGCTGGAATACGGCCAGTTGCCCAAGCTGGGCGAGCAGTTGCAACATGCAGAAAACAACCCCGATGCAGTGAAAAACAACAAGCTGTTTCGCACTGAAGTGGGTGCCGATGAAATCGCTGAAATCGTGTCGCGAATGACCGGCATTCCGGTGAGCAAAATGATGGAGGGCGAACGTGAAAAACTGCTGAAAATGGAAGACGTATTGCACCGGCGCGTTGTTGGGCAGGATCAAGCTGTGCGCGCCGTGGCCGATGCCATCCGCCGTTCGCGCTCCGGCCTGGCAGACCCCAACAAACCTTATGGCAGCTTCCTGTTTTTAGGCCCCACCGGCGTGGGCAAAACCGAATTGTGCAAAACGCTGGCCGGCTTTCTGTTTGACAGCGAAGACCATTTAATCCGCATTGATATGTCGGAATACATGGAAAAACATGCCATCGCCCGTCTGATTGGTGCGCCGCCGGGCTACGTGGGTTATGAAGAAGGCGGCTATCTCACCGAGCAGGTGCGCCGTAAGCCTTACAGCGTGATTTTGCTGGATGAAGTTGAAAAAGCTCACCCCGATGTGTTTAACATCTTGCTGCAAGTGCTCGACGACGGCCGCCTCACCGATGGCCAGGGTCGTACTGTGGATTTTAAAAATACCGTGGTGGTGATGACGTCCAATATCGGCAGCCAGCATATTCAGGCCATGGGCACTGCTGATTATGAAGCGCTGAAAGAAGTGGTAATGGACGATGTGAAAGACCATTTCCCCCCTGAGTTAATCAACCGTATTGATGAAGTGGTGGTGTTTCACGGCCTGGATCAGGCCAATATCCGCAGCATCGCCAAAATCCAGATGCGCAGTTTAGAGAAACGCTTGGCCGCGCAAGACCTGCATCTGCAAGTAGACGATGCCGCGCTGGATTTGATTGCTGAAGCCGGTTTCGACCCTGTATACGGCGCGCGCCCGTTGAAACGCGCTATCCAGAGTGAAATCGAAAACCCGCTGGCGAAAAAACTGTTGGCAGGCGGTTATGCTCCTGAAAGCGTGATTCATGTGCAGGCGCAAGACGGCAAGTTGGTGTTTGCCTGAGAATAGGATAACTGTTTGATTCAATAATTAATAATTTTTTTAAAAGACTACCTGAAAGTTTTCAGGTAGCCTTTTTTATTGTGTCGGAATCAATGGATAACAAGCGGTTGCTATACGGAGAAGGAGCCGTATTTCAGCCTGGCGCGTTTGAAAAAGGCAGTGCTTGCAAGCGCCCGCCCAAAGCCAGCAAGGTCTGCTGAGTTTCTGCCCATGCTGCTTCGATATGGGCGCAGGCCGCACCGCTGGCTTTGATGCCAAATTCGATATGAGCATCGGTTTGGCGGCCTTGTGCGTCGGTTTGGCTCAGGCTGGGCAGGCTGAACGTTTTGATGCCGGGATAACGTTGCTCCAGATGAACCATCAGATCGGCAATGCGTGATTCGGGCAAATCATAAAGCAACACGCTGCGTTGCTGTTGTTCTATCTGGTTGAAGCGGTCGGCATAAAAATGGTTCAGTACCCAAGCGGCCATCGGGTGTGCCATTTGCGGGAAACCGGGTAGAAAATAATGTTGCTGTATCGAAAAACCGGCAATATTGTTGTATGGGTTGGGAATCAGCTCCGCACCGGCGGGAAAATCCGCCATATGCAGGCGTTGCTGATAGGGGGCAGACCCCGGTAAATCACCGCGCGTACGTGATACGTCTTCAATCAGGCGCGCGGCTTCGATATGGCGCACAACAGGCAGGCTGAGCGCGGCCGCCGCCGCTTGGCGGGTGTGGTCGTCGGGCGTGGCACCGATGCCGCCGGTTACAAAAGTGGGCAGGCCGTCTGTAAAACTGCGCTTAAGTTGTCTGGCCAATACTTCAGGTTCGTCGGGCAGATATTGTACTTGCGCCAGCCGCAGCCCGTTGGATTCGAGCAGGGCTTTAAAAAAGGCGAAATGTTTGTCGGTGCGCGTGCCGTGCAAAATTTCGTCACCGATGATAATAAGGCTGAATTCCATGATGGTTTCCTGAATGCGGAGGCGGTTCGCGGCAGTATGTGCCAGCCGCCGAGGAATGACAAGCGGCGTTTGCCGCGAAAAACTATGGACTAAATGGTTAATTCATACAATAATAAACCGTTTGCAGTAATCATATCAGAGACACACAGGAATATTTCGATGAGCAGCCAGAACGACCATACTATTTTGCAGCACTTACCGGCCGGCCAAAAAGTCGGCATCGCTTTTTCCGGCGGTTTGGATACGTCCGCCGCCTTGTTATGGATGAAACTCAAAGGCGCGCTGCCTTACGCCTATACCGCCAACCTCGGCCAGCCCGACGAGAGCGATTACGAGGCCATTCCGCGTAAGGCCAAAGAATACGGCGCGATTGAAGCTCGGCTGATTGATTGTCGCAGCCAGCTTGCCCACGAAGGCATCGCCGCCATCCAATGCGGTGCGTTTCACGTGTCCACCGGCGGCATTACCTATTTCAACACCACACCGCTAGGCCGCGCCGTTACCGGCACCATGCTTGTTTCGGCCATGAAAGCCGATGATGTGAACATCTGGGGCGACGGCAGCACGTATAAGGGCAACGACATCGAGCGTTTCTACCGTTACGGCCTGCTGACCAACCCCAATCTGCGCATCTACAAACCCTGGCTTGACCAGCAGTTTATCGACGAACTGGGCGGCCGTCAGGAAATGAGCGAGTTTCTGATTGCCAATGGTTTTGACTACAAAATGTCGGTAGAGAAAGCCTATTCCACCGATTCCAACATGCTGGGCGCCACCCACGAAGCCAAAGACCTCGAATTTCTTAATACCGGCACTAAAATCGTCAAACCCATCATGGGCGTGGCCTTTTGGGATGAGAGCGTAGAAGTGAAGCCTGAAGAAGTGAGCGTACGCTTTGAAGAAGGCGTGCCCGTGGCCTTAAACGGCAAAGAATACGCCGACCCGGTAGAACTGTTTCTGGAAGCCAACCGCATCGGCGGCCGCCACGGCTTGGGCATGAGCGACCAAATCGAAAACCGCATCATCGAAGCCAAATCGCGCGGCATTTATGAAGCTCCGGGTATGGCTTTGCTGCACATTGCCTACGAGCGCCTTGTTACCGGCATTCACAACGAAGATACCATCGAGCAATACCGCATCAACGGCTTGCGGCTCGGTCGCCTGTTGTATCAAGGCCGCTGGTTTGATTCGCAAGCGTTAATGTTGCGCGAAACCGCCCAACGCTGGGTGGCCAAAGCCGTTACCGGCGAAGTGACGCTGGAATTGCGTCGTGGCAACGATTATTCGATTTTGAATACCGAATCGGCCAATCTTACTTACGCCCCTGAGCGCCTGAGTATGGAAAAAGTGGCCAATGCCGCCTTCACGCCTGCCGACCGCATTGGCCAGCTCACCATGCGCAATCTCGACATCATCGACACACGCGCCAAATTGGGGCTGTATGCCGAAACCGGCTTGCTGTCTTTGGGAGAAGGCTCGGTATTGCCGCAGTTGGGTTATCAAAGCGACAAGAAATAAGTTTGCCGCCAAGATAGATAAAAACGGGGTGAAAACCTCGTTTTTATCTATCTGTTAACGGATAATTATTGAGTTTGTATATTAAAATCAAAAGGCTACCTGAAAAATATTTTCAGGTAGCCTTTAATCTAAATTTATGCACGAGACGCTTATTCGATGCCGTTGGCTTTCAGCAGTTTTTCCAGCTCGGCAGACACTTTTTGCTGTTTGGCGGCCTCTTGAAGTTGCGGTTTCACTTGCTCAAACGGCGGTGCTTGATCGCTCTGTTGCACAGCGGCTACTTTGAAAACATAGTATTTATCGTTAAACAACAGTGGCTCGCGCGTGACTTCGCCGCGGGTCATCGGCATGATAACAGCAGCCAGTTCGGGCGGGAGCTGTTGCGGCGCCAACCAGTTGTTGAAGCTTTGTTCGGGGTTGGGAAAGCGTTTCATCAATTCCTCGAAACTGAGCCCCTTGAGCAGCAACGCCTGAGCTTGTTTGGCTTCGGCGGCGGTGGCAAACTGCACTTGTTGGAGCTTGATTTCGCGGTTTAGCTGCTCGTAAGTGGCGCGCAAGTCTGCATCATTAATCTGGATTTGGTTGCGCAAATGTTCGACATATTGTGCAGCGTAAAATTGGGCTTCGAGATTTTTAAAGCTGTTTTGGATGTCCGGTTGTTTGTCTAGGCCGGCTTTCAGTGCTTCTGCTTTCAGCACTTCCATGGTTTGCAGCTCACGGGTAATGCTTTTGCGCAGGGCTTCGGTGTCCGGTTTGGGCGCATGGCCGTGGCCTTCATGCGGATTTTGTGCCTGCTGAGCCAATACTTGTTTCAGCATGTTGTCGATGCGGGCAGGCTCAACAGCGGGTGCGGCAGCGGCAAAGCCGGCAACGGCAACAACGGCCAGAGCGAGAGGGTGGAGTTTCATACTGCGGGCTTTCTGTGGTTAGTTGCTGGGTTCGATTTTGGCTTTTTGGTATAAGGGCTGAATGGCGGCATCCACTCGGGCAGCCTGCATGTCGCGGGTCAGGCCGGGTGCCATTTCCTGATAACTGGGGATTTTGATGGCGCGTTTGTCGTTGATGTAAAACACAGCTGCTACGCCGTTTTCGCCTTGTACCGGTTGGGCGGTATATTGGCCTTTTTTCAGGCTGCTAACGGCGTTGTAGATGGCGGGTGCGTTTTGTTGCAGATCTTTCAGAGGAACATAATCGGTGGCGATGCCGCCGTTTTCTTTAGCTTGCGGCGCAAGGCTGTATTGTGCGGCCACGGTTTTGAAGCTTTTTTTGGCTTTTAGATCGGCAATGGCTTTATCGGCATCGGCCGTGGTGCGAGTGATGATTTCGCCCAATTGGACTTCATCACTGCCTTTGTAATAACTGCTGATTTCATTGTAGGCTTTTTGGGTGTCGGCTTCGGTAACCGGATTTTGGGCCGCTACGTTGGCGAGAAATGCCTGCAGCAACAGCTCGTTTTGGTATACCGCCCAATCGTGTTTGAAGCTCTTGGCTTTGTCGGCACCTTCTTTTTTCGCCTGTGCCAATGCCTGATCGCTTACTTGTTTGAATTCGGCGCTTTGATCCAGTTTCAAGCGGCGCGCTTCCTGAGCCACCAGTGTACGCGTTACCGTGCCTTGCAGCAGGCTTTGACGCAGTTGAGGGTTGTCTTGCACTTGGCCGTTGCTTTGGGTTTGCAGGTTTTTTACTTGAAGGTCGATTTCGCTGCTGTCGATTTTGGTGCCGTTTACGGTAACAAGGGTTTGTGCCGCAAGGCTACCTGAAAGGGTGGCCATGACTAAGGCGAGGCTTAAATAGGTTTTGTTCATGATGCTCTCTCTAAATAACAAAGTATTTGTAATGTTTTCTTTTGAAAATCAGCGATTAAAATATTCATTCGGTGTGAAGGCGCGAATACTTAAGGCATGGATGGCGCCGTTTTGGAAAAGGTCGGCCAGCGCATCTTTTACCAAGCGCTGGCGGTTGAGGCGGGACACACCATCAAACTGCTCGCTGGCGATAAGCATGGAATAATGCCCACCGCCGCGATTGCCCGCGTGGCCGACATGCAGGTGGCTGTCGTCACCAAATTCGAACACCTGCGGCGATAAAGGGGCGATACGGCGGGCGATTTCTTGTTCGATGTTCATGCGGGGAACACTTTTTTAAACGGCTTAATGAGGATTTCGTCATACACGCCGGCGTGAACATAAGGATCGGCCTCCGCCCAAGCTTGGGCGTCGTCGAGCGAGTCGAAGCGGGCGATGATGAGGCTACCTGAAACTTTTGCTGCATCGTCGGGTAATGGGTTGGGACCGGCGGTGAGCAGGCGGCCGGCTTCATCCAACGCTTTCAGGCGTGCTAAATGCTCGGGGCGTGCTGCCTGGCGCGCTTCGTGAACATCATCGGCATCGGTGGCCAACAGCATATAATATTGTTGTTCCATTTATGTTTTCTCCTGAGGAAGATGGCGGCTCAAGTACAGACCCTGGCCGAGAAAGAAAACCAGCATTAGGGCGGTGGAGCCGAAAAGTTTGTAGTTCACCCAGATTTGCTGTTGGTTGATAAACGTATAGGCCACAATAATGTTAATCAAACCCATGACGAATAAAAAAGCTATCCAGATATAAGTTAGCTTGATCCAAACCGGTTCAGGCAGGCTGATTTCTTTACCCATGATGGCTTTGAGGCCGTTTTTCTTCAGAAAATGGCTGCCCAATAGCGCCAGCGCGCCAAACCAAAACAGCAGGGTGGGTTTCCACATAATAAAACGCGGATCGCGCAAAGCAATGGTTGCACCGCCGAACACCACAATCAGAATCAGGCTAACCCATTGCATGGTATCAAGTTTTTTGTATTTCCACCAAGTAAACCCTGCTTGAAGCAAGCCGATAACCACGGCAACGATGGTAGCGAAGAAAATGTCTTTAGTGAGCGTATAGGCCGCGAAAAACAGAATCACGGCAATCAGATCGCTGATGACTTTCATAAAAAACAACCGTAAAAATTAAAGCAGAAGATAAAAGCAGTTATCATACAGGTTAGGCGTGGCTTTTGCACCCTTAAAAAGTGTAAGGGAATGTTTGGCTGCGTATATTTTAGTCGTGTGTCATGATTGTGGCGCGACAGACAATGAAATAATTAACTTAGTGGTGATAAAGTTGCATTTGGCGGCTTCATTTCTTCCGAAATGCACGGATTGCTTGGCAGCAACAGGCATTTAAATATATTATGTTGCGTATGTAAATCGCATGGCAGTACCGCTCTGCCTGTACCACAGGGGATAAATTTTGAAAATCAATAGCCGTATCAAACTGATAGCATCGTCTGTCGCGCTTCTCGCATCGTTGAATGCGGTGGCCGGCTTGGGCGGTTTGCAAGTGAATTCTAATTTGGGAGAGCCGTTTTCAGGTAGCGTAACCGTTACCGGCAATGAGGCGAAAGCCTTGCAGGAAGGCGGAAAAGTTACTTTATCAAACAGTAACATCAAGGCAAGCGTGAAACAATCGGGTGATAAAGCCATTGTCAGCCTGCGCTCTACCACTCCAGTAAATGACCCTGTATTGGTTTTCCAAATGGATGTGGGCACGCAATCACGTCAATATACCGCGATTTTAGACCCCAAAGGTTACAGCGCCTCCCAAGCTCCAGCACGCACGGAAACCGCACAAACGCCACGTCAGGCCGAAGCAGGTAAAGCCGTTGCCGCTCCTGCCGCAGCAAAAGCAGATACATCTAGCAAAGAAAGCACCAAACCGGCCCCGGCCAGAGCCGAGCGACGTCAGCAAACTGCTGCTGCCGGCAAAGGCCAATATACCGTCCGTTCCGGCGAAACGCTGACCGCCATTGCCGCTCGCGTCCGCCCATCGGGCATGAGTATAGGGCAGGCTGTGCAGGAGCTGGTTAGAAGTAATCCAGAAATCTTCCCGAAAGGTAATGCAAACCGCACGATTTATCCGGGCGATGTATTGAACATTACCTTTGGCACGGCCGCTGTTGCCGCTGCCAAACCGGTGGCACCTGCCGTTCCGACAACGCCGCCGACAGAACAGCCCGAAGCACCGCCGGCGGTTACCACTCCAGCTTCTGCGCCTGCCGAACCGGTAGCATCGGCACCGGTAGCCGTTCCGCCTGCAGAGATGCCTGCTTCTGCACCAGAGGTGGCTGCTTCAGCTGCTGCTAGCGTTCCGGTGGTTACCGCTGCCGCTTCTGCGCCAGTTGTCCAACCGGCACAACCGGCACAGCCTGCCGAAGGCGGTTCGATGTGGCGTTATTTGTTATGGGGTGGTTTGGGCTTGATTACCTTGCTGGTTTTAGGCCGCTTGTTGGGCAAGAAAAAACCGCCGGTTGCACCTACCGCTCAGGAAACAAGCAAGGAAGCCGACGAAGACCTCTTTGCCGACGATAAAAACATTCATGCCGCCGTCGCCGGTGCAGCAGCCAAAACAGCCGTTGAAGATGATGATCTGGCCGTAGATGACGATTTCGACGATGATGATATTTTCTTCAAAGAAACATCGGAGCCGATAGCGCAAGATACCGCCGAGCGTCTGGATTTAGACTTTAACAGTATTGATAAGCAACAAAGTGCGATTTTAACCGGTGCGGTAACCAACGATGAGGAAACGGCCAAACGAAAAGATGCTGACTGGGAAAAGATTGAATCGACAGACAGCGTTTACGAACCCGCTCCCGAACAACCTAGTGGCATCCATGTTAAAACGGATGAATTGTCGGCAGAGGTAACGGAAGAGCTGGCCGATAATGATCTGGGTCGTGTTGATGAAGCCCCGGCTGAACCGCTCGCATTTACGCCGGTTACCGAACCCGAACCGCAGCACACTGTTGAAGCGCCGTTTGTTCCGGCGGCAGAACCGGAAGTGCCGGTAACAACGGAAACCGTAGTTGAGAAAACATCGTCATGGGCAACGACGACTGCTGTCGAAGAGCAGCAAGGCCCTATCGCGATGGACGATTCGGAAAACTTTGTTGATGATTTGGATATCGGCGACAAAGACCACGTTATCGAATGGGAAGGCACGTTTGATGGCAGTGGGCTGACTGAAGAAGTAACCAGCACCGACGAACCGACCTTTGTTTCGGAATCTGTGGGTATGACTGCGCCGCTGGAAGCAAAATACGAGCTGGCTGAAATGTATGTTGAAATCGGTGATCCTGATGCCGCCCGTGAAACATTAAACGAGCTGCTGGAAGAGTCGGACGGTAACATTCTGGCCAAAGCCAAAGCATTGTTGGCCAAGCTGGATGCCTAATTTCTCTTGATTATTTAAGCCCGAGGCAGCATTGCTCGGGCTTTTCGTTTTTTATTGCCGATTTTATGCCAACCGATTCAGAAAAACATTTGCCATTATCCGATACCGCCCGCACCAAGCAGCGCTGGGCGCTGACTTTAAGCTATGACGGCAGCCGTTTTTACGGCTGGCAGAAGCAGGCGGGCGGCGTGGCCACCGTGCAGGCCGCTTTGGAAGATGCCTTGAGTCGAATCGCTTGCGAACCTATTGTCACGATTGCAGCAGGCCGTACCGATACCGGCGTACACGCCACGGCGCAAGTGGTGCACTTTGACACGCTTGCCGTGCGCAGCGAGCAGGCGTGGATACGTGGCGTAAATACCTACCTGCCCGAAGGTGTGGCGGTGTGGAAAGCGCAACCGGTGCACCCGCGCTTTCATGCCCGTTTTGATGCGTTTGGTCGCCGTTATCGTTATGTGTTGCAGTCATCGCCGGTGCGCTCGCCCTTGTTGCTCGGCAAAGTGGGCTGGACGCACACGCCGCTGGATTTTAACATCATGCAGCAGGCCGCCGCGTTTTTGGTGGGTGAACACGATTTTTCCAGCTTCCGCGCCGCCGAATGTCAGGCTAAATCGCCGGTGAAAACGCTGTATAGTGTTGCTTTGGGTGGCACGTCGGAGTTGATGACATTGGATTTGCACGGCAATGCTTTTTTGCACCATATGGTGCGCAATATTGTGGGTGCACTGGTTTATGTGGGCAACGGCCGCCTCAGTGTGCAGGCGTTTGCCGATTTGATGAACGTCCGCAGCCGCTTGAAAGCCCCGCCCACCTTTATGCCTGACGGTTTGTATCTGACCGGAGTGGATTACCCGCCGGACTGGGGGGTCGCCACTCCACCGTTGCCGGATTGGCTATGGCAGGGGAAATAAACCTTTGCAGATAGCCCTGATATTTGATGGGTATAAATAGAAGCCAAAGGCTACCTGAAAAGCCAAAGGCTACCTGAAAAGCCAAAGGCTACCTGAAAAGCCAAAGGCTACCTGAAAAGCCAAAGGCTACCTGAAAACAATACTGCCTGCCTCCGCAAATATTTCAGGCAGCTTCAGCCAGAAACAGCGAGAATATTATGAAAGCATTAACCATCCGCACTAAAATTTGCGGCTTCACTCGCCCTGAAGACGCCGCCGCTGCCGCAGCGTTGGGTGTCGATGCTGTCGGCCTCGTATTTTATGCAAAAAGCAAGCGTTGCGTGAACGTGGCCCAGGCTCAGGCCATTGTGCGCGCGTTGCCGCCGTTTGTGAGCGTGGTGGCCTTGTTTGTGAACGAAAGTGAAGCGGTTATTCGCGAGATTTTGCGCCAAGTGCCGATTGATATTATCCAGTTTCACGGCGACGAAAGCGCCGAATTCTGTCGTCGCTTCGAGCGCCCGTATCTCAAAGCCGTGCGTGTGCAAAACACGCAAGACATTGTGAACGCCGTGGCCGGTTTTCCCGATGCCCGTGCGGTGCTCTTTGATGCGCACATCGAAGGCGAATACGGCGGCACGGGGCACCGCTTTGATTGGCAGATGCTGCCGCAGAATCTGGCCGGACACTGGATATTGTCGGGCGGTTTGACGCCTGAAAACGTGGCTGAAGCTATCCGCCTTACCGGTGCGAAAATTGTTGATATTTCCAGCGGCGTAGAAAGCGCACCGGGGGTAAAATGCGCTGAGAAAATGGCGGCATTTATGCAGCATGCTCGGTCATAAAGCCCAATCAAGCCATTTATTTTAATAGAATCAAAATATGAAACCGTTTCAGGTAGCCTGAATGCTATCAGGCCATTTGAAAACATGAAAAGGACAAAAAATGAAAGAATATCAAGCCCCCGACGCACAAGGCTTTTTTGGCCAACACGGCGGCCTTTTTGTTTCCGAAACCCTGATTCCCGCACTGCAAGAGTTGGCTGCTGCCTATGAACAGGCCAAGAATGATCCCGCGTTTTGGGAGGAATTTCACCACGATTTGAAACATTATGTAGGCCGCCCCAGCCCGGTTTATCATGCCAAACGCCTGAGCGAGAAGCTTGGCGGCGCGCAGATTTACCTCAAGCGTGAAGACCTCAACCACACCGGCGCGCACAAGGTGAACAACACCATTGGGCAAGCGCTGCTCGCCCGCCGTATGGGCAAAAAACGCGTGATTGCCGAAACTGGCGCGGGTCAGCATGGTGTGGCTTCCGCCACCGTGGCGGCACGTTTCGGCATGGAGTGTCACGTTTACATGGGTGCAGACGACATTCAGCGCCAAGCGCCCAACGTGTTTCGCATGAAGCTGCTCGGCGCACATGTAGTTGGCGTGGAAAGCGGCTCGCGCACTCTGAAAGATGCCATGAACGAAGCCATGCGCGAATGGGTTGCCCGTGTAGACGATACCTTTTATATTATTGGCACTGCCGCCGGCCCCGCGCCGTATCCCGAAATGGTGCGCGATTTCCAGTGCGTGATTGGCAATGAGGCGAAAGAACAAATGCTTCAAGCCATCGGTCGCCAGCCCGATGTGGCCGTGGCTTGTGTGGGTGGCGGTTCCAATGCCATCGGCCTGTTCCACCCTTATATCAAAGAAGAAAACGTGCGCTTGGTGGGTGTGGAAGCCGGCGGCCACGGCGTGAACACACCTGAACACGCCGCGCCCATCACTTCCAAAGCTCCGCTGGGCGTGCTGCATGGTTTCCGAAGCTATTTGATGCAGGATGAAAACGGCCAGGTACTCGGCACGCATTCGGTGTCTGCCGGTTTGGATTACCCAGGTATCGGCCCCGAACACAGCCATCTTGCCGACATCGGCCGCGTCGAATACCACGCCGCCAACGATGATGAAGCCATGCAGGCTTTCCATGATTTATGCCATTACGAAGGCATCATCCCCGCACTCGAATCCAGCCATGCGCTGGCTTGGGCGATGAAAGAAGCGCCGAAAATGGGCAAAGACCAAGTGATTTTGGTGAATTTGTCGGGCAGGGGCGACAAAGATATCAATACCGTGGCGAAATTGAGCGGGATTTCGCTCGAGTAAGCGAATAGGCGCAGGCCAGACACTTTCGGATAAAAACCAGCAAAGGCTACCTGAATATTTTCAGGTAGCCTTTTTATTGTAATTTCCGGTGCAAATAACGATTGCCAATAATGCCTTGCCATTTCAGTTGGCGCCGCTTTAAAACATCGGTTTCAGGTAGCCCTCCATGTTTACCACGGCTTATTTTTTCAATGCGGCACGTTTGAACATCAACCACCAGTCTTTTATACCCAAAACAGGTCGCTGCTTGAACACGTCGTAGCGGATGCCGTCGAGCTTGTGCAGAATAGACTGGCCGCCGAGGGTAATCATCCGCAATTCAAAACCGATGCGGCCGGGCAGCGTTTTACCTAAAGGTGAGCCGGCTTTCAGCATTTTGTGTGCCTTGTCGCACTCATAAGCCATCAGCCGCTGAAAGGCAAAATCTGCCTTGCCCTCGGCAATCTGCGCCTCGGTAACGCCAAATTTGGCCAAATCTTCTTGAGGAAGATACACACGGCCTTTTTGCCAATCGACTGCCACATCCTGCCAGAAATTAATCAACTGCAAGGCCGTGCAGATACCGTCGCTTTGTGCGATGCTGCGGCTGTCGGTTTCGCCATAAAGATGCAGCAAAATACGGCCGACTGGGTTGGCCGAGCGGCGGCAATAATCCACCAGCTCACCAAAGGTTTCATAACGCGTTTTCACCACGTCTTGTTTGAACGCATCCAGCAAATCGTAAAACGGCTGCAACGGTATGTGGAACGGGCGCACGGCTTCGCTCTGCAAACGCTGCATCAGCGCCGTTTGCGGCGTTTCACCGCGCGAAATGGTGTCTAGCTCGCTCTGCAAATCGTTCAAACCTTGCAAGCGCATTTCATCTGCTGCATCGCCTTCATCGGCAATATCATCCGCCGTACGCGCAAAGGCATAAATGGCATGGATGGGTTTGCGCAAACGGCGCGGTAAAATGAGCGAGCCGACGGGGAAGTTTTCGTAGTGGTTGACAGACATAGCATGCTTTCTGTTGTCTAAACAGCTTCAGGCGGCTTGCAGGCTACCTGAAAGAAATATGTATTTTATTTTTAAAACCCGTTTTCCATCATGATTTGCCCCGGTATGCGGTTGCGGTGCATAGAGAAGCCCAAGTCGAGCAGGGCTTGGAATGTGTCTTTTACCATGGCGGGGTTGCCGCAAATCATGAAGCGGCTGTTTTCGGTGGTGAGCTCTATATTTAAGGCTTGTGCCAGTTCGCCATTTTTTAACAGCTCGGGCAGGCGTTGGCCGTGCAGGATGCCGCCGGGCTCGCGGGTAGTGAGGGGGATGAAATGCAGTTTGTGAAAATAGTCTTCAATCAGCGGGTGTGCTTTTAGGGCGGTGATGCGGTCGTTGAAAATCAGTTCGTTTGCATAGGATACGGAATGTACCAGTGCCAGCCGCTCGAAGCGTTGCCAGATGTCGGGCTGCTCAAGGATGGATAAAAACGGGGCAATGCCGGAACCGGTGCAGAGCATAATGAGGTCGCGGCCGTCGGGAAAGCGTTCGGGCAGCAAAAAGCCGGTGGCGCTTTTGTCGAGCAACAGGGTGTCGCCTTCTTGCAGCTGTGCCAGTTTGGCACTCATGGGGCCATCTTGGATGAGCACGGCGAAGTATTCGAGGGTGTCGGCGTATTCGGCCGACACGACGGAATAGGCGCGCCAGATGAAGCCTTCGCCATCGCGAAAGCCGAGGCGTGAAAATTGGCCGGCGGCAAACCGGTAGGCTTCGGGTCGGCTGATGGCGAAGGTGATCAGTTTTGGGGTATGGTGTTTTACCCACAATACGGTTTCTTCGGTGTATTTGGCTTCGGGGGAGGCGGCCATGCGGTTTCTTTCGGGCGGCTTGTTTGAAAGGGGTATTTTGCGGCAGAACCGTCGGGGCGTAAAGGTTTTATAACCCTATGTTTTGCGGGGTTGCGCGGCTGGGTGGTTAAGGCGTGTCGGGGCGGGCGCGTTGCAGCACGATGTGCATAGGGGTGGAGGCATTGTCGAGGCGGAAAGTGTTTTCCGACCAAGTGCCGGTGCTGATTTGGCGATAGCGTAGGCGGTAGGGCAGGTGGTCGAGCTCAAACAGGGTAAAGTCGGCGCGGGCGGGAATGTAGAATGTACGTAGGGCGGTGCGGTTTTCGCCGCGGTGCAGCTCGATGAATACGGCCGAGGGGTTGGCGCGGTTGTCGATTTTGGCCATGCCGTTGCCGTTTTGTTTGATGAGCGGATAGCCGGCGAGGTAGCGTGCGTAAGGCGGCCAGTGTTCGCTGCTGATGGGCGGCGGTGTAGGGCTGGCATTGTTGCGCATGTGCTCCGTGCCCCACCAGGCGGCACCCAAAGCGGCGGTGAGGGTGGCAAACCAGATCAGGGCGGGTATGCGGCTGTGTGATGTGGGTGTGGCGGGCGGCGGCTCTGCGGGTGCTGCCGGTGGGTTGTGTGCGCTGTGGGCGGCAATCCATTCGTCGTGTTCGCGCCGTTTTTTCGGGTCTGACAGCACATGGTAGGAGTGGTTGATCAGGCTCATGATGCGGTGGGCATCGGGATTGGCGGCGTTTTGGTCGGGATGGTATTTTTTGCAGAGTGAACGGTAGGCTGCCCGAATCACTTCTATCGGTGCGTCGGGTGAGACTTTGAGATTGTCGTAATGGGTGCGTATGCGTTTCGACATAAGCGCTCTGGGGTGGTGGACGGGGTTATTATAGCTTAAATCCCGTTTGTTTTCGGCGGCGTGTGTTTGGGCGGTGCATGATGGCTGGCAGGAGGTAAGAGGCTACCTGAAATTTTTCAGGTAGCCTCTTGTTGTGCGGTGAAACAGATTGTTTTAATGGCGGCTTTTCACGTATGATAAACATTCGTCGACACAGCGAAACGGGGCGGCATCATGATTAGCGTTTTTGATATTTTCAAAGTAGGGCTGGGGCCTTCCAGTTCGCATACGGTGGGGCCGATGAAAGCGGCGGCGGCTTTTTCAGGTAGCCTTGCCGATCAGGGTTTGCTGGTGCAAACGGCGCGGCTGGTTGTGGAGGTGTATGGCTCGCTGGCGCTTACCGGCTTGGGGCATGCCACATTTGACGCCTTGTTGTTGGGGCTGGAAGGCAGCTTGCCAGAAAGCGTGGATTTGGTGGAGATTCCGGCACGTTTGGAGCGGATAAACCGCGTGGGCGAATTGTATATTAATGGGCAGACGCTGCCGTTTGAAGTGGCGCGCGATATGGTGGTGTGCAGGGATGAAAGCTTGCCTAAACATCCGAACGGCCTACGTTTTACCGCTTATGATGCAGGCGGACGGGTGTTGTTGGCAGAAATTTATTATTCGGTGGGCGGCGGTTTTATTGTTACCGATGCCGAATTCGGCCACAGCCAAACAGATGCGGCGGCGGTGCCGTATCCGTTTGCCAACGGTGCGGAGTTGCTGGCGCAATGTGCACAACACCGTATCAGCATTGCCGCGCTGGTGTTGGCCAACGAAGTGGCTTTGAGTGGCAGCAACGAAGCTGAGGTGCGCCGGCGCACGGCCGGGATTGCCGACACGATGATGCAGTGTATCGAGCGCGGTTTGCAGCAGCAGGGCGTGTTGCCCGGCGGTTTGAATGTGCGCCGCCGCGCGCCGCAACTGGCGGTTAAGCTGCAAGCTCTGCGCGAAACAGAGATTGTGAACACCCAGTTGTGGCCGATGGTGTATGCGATGGCGGTAAACGAGGAAAACGCCGCCGGCGGTCGTGTGGTGACCGCGCCCACCAACGGCGCGGCAGGTATTATTCCGGCGGTGCTGCACTATTACCGCCTGTTTAATCCGCATGCCACGCAGGCCGGTGTGGAAGATTTTCTGTTCACTGCCGGTGCCATCGGTATTTTATACAAAACCAATGCCTCTATTTCGGGCGCCGACGTAGGCTGTCAGGGTGAAGTGGGTGTCGCCTGCTCGATGGCGGCGGGCGCATATGCGGCGGTAATCGGCGGCACGCCGATGCAGGTGGCTAATGCGGCGGAAATGGCCATGGAACACCATTTAGGCTTAACCTGCGATCCGGTGGCAGGTTTGGTGCAGGTGCCCTGTATTGAGCGCAACGGCATTGCGGCAGAAAAAGCGCTTAAGCTCGGCGCACTGGCCTTGTTGGAAGACGGCGAAAACAAGCAGGTGAGCCTTGATATGGTGATTCAAACGATGTTGCAAACCGGCCGCGACATGAAATCGACTTATAAAGAAACTTCGTTGGCTGGGCTGGCCGTAACGGCCAAACAAAAAGCGGTGCCGGTGTCGGTGCGGGTGGTGGAGTGTTGAAGATGCTGGCGTGCTGAGGCTACCTGAAACGGAGTTAGGGGCGATTCGATAAATTGTCATTTTTTTCAGAGATAATTTGGATTGGTCATTTAGCACGATGACGAATAACAAGGAGAACTGTAAATGAAAGCGAAAATCAACATGGCGGGTGTGCTGTTGCTGGTTTTATTGGCCGGTTGCAGCAGCGGCATCAGCCAAGAGCAAAAAAAGGATTTGGCAGCCATGACGCCGGCGCAGCGTGATAAGGTGGGCATGGAATTGGCGCAAGGCATGACACAGAGAGCCAAACAGGGAGGACAACAGGATATCCAAAAAGCAAGCTATCGCAAGCGTGATAATACGGTGGTGGTAGACGTTGTGACGCACAGTGCTGCTGATTTTCAAAAGCTGGACAGTATTTCTCGTAAGGAAGTGGTGCGGAAGGTAAGCGACGGCACCCGCAAGCGGGTGTGTCGGGACAGCTTTTTGCGAGATTGGATGAAGTATGGCGGTTATGCGGTGGAATACCGGTTGGTAGCGCCGAATGGCAGGATGTTGTTTAAACCGGTGCGGGTAACCAGGGCTGATTGCGGTTGAGAAGCTGTTGGCTGTGCCATAACAAAAGGCTACCTGAAAACACAGATTGGTTTTTCAGGTAGCCTTTTGTTATGAGATGATTATTTATTTAAGATAATGATTTTTTTAGAGTTTAATGCGCTTTTTGTTTGCTAAAGGCTTTTGATAACGGCAAAACCACGGCACACACAAGCGCGCCGACAATCAGCCCGACCAAGAGGCTGGCGAGGAGGCCGCTCAGGCCGACGTCCCAATTGTGTTCTTGCAGAAAATGGTGCAGCCATGCGGCATTGTGGGTGAAAATGCCGCCGCCCACCAAAAACATGGCCAGCGTGCCGACCACGCTGAGGGTGCGCATCACCCACGGCATCACGGCGATAATGCCGCGGCCGAGTGTGGCCTGCTTGCCCCGTTGGCGGATCAGGTGCATGCCAAAATCGTCAGCCTTCACAATGCCGGCCACCAAGCCGTATACAAACACCGTCATGCCGATGCCGATGGCGCTCAACATCATGGCCTGCGACAGGATGCTTTGGCCAAGGGGGACCACGCCCAGGGCGATGATGATGATTTCGGCAGAAAGAATAAAATCGGTGCGGATGGCACCTTTGATTTTGGCCGATTCGTTTTCCAGCACATCCGGTGTGGCTTGCGGCACGGCACCGTCTTCTTTGTGCAATAGCTTGTGCAACAGCTTTTCTACGCCCTCGAAGCAGAGGTAGGCACCACCAAGCATCAGCAGCGGAATAATCAGCCCCGGCGCAAAGGCCGACAGGATTAAGGCCACCGGAATCAGGATGACTTTGTTGATGAGCGAGCCTTTGGCCACTGCCCAAACCACGGGTAATTCGCGTTCGGCATCCACGCCGGTGACCTGGTTGGCGTTTAAGGCCAAATCATCGCCCACCACGCCGGCGGTTTTTTTAGCGGCCATTTTGGTCATTAAGGCAACATCGTCGAGCACGGCAGTGATGTCGTCCAACAGGGTAAACAGGGTGGCAAAAGCCATATTCAATATTCCTTACAAGGTAGGTAGGGTAAAAGGGTTGTGCAACAAAAGACAGGCACATGTTTGATGTGCCTGCATTTTTCAGGTAGCCCTAAGGCGGGTTATTCGCTTGGTGCACCGGTTTTGCGCGTTACCATCAGGGTATGCAGGCGGCGTTTGTCGGCCTGGGCAACGGTAAATTGCAAGTTGCCGATGGTGCACTGCTCGCCGCGCACGGGCAGGTGGCCGAATTCCTGAATCACCAAGCCGCCGATGGTGTCCACTTCTTCATCGCTGTAATCGGTGCCGAAAAATTCATTGATGTCTTCGATTTCGGTTACGGCGTTAACGCGGAAGCGGTCGGCGGAAACGGCGAAGATATTGTCGGCGCTGTCGTCTTCATCGAATTCGTCTTCGATGTCGCCGATGATTTCTTCAATGATGTCTTCAAAGGTAACGAGGCCGGAAGTGCCGCCGTATTCGTCAACAACAATGGCCATGTGGTTGCGCTGCTCGCGGAATTCTTTCAGCAACGTATTCAGGGGCTTGCCTTCGGGCACGAACACGGCCGGGCGCAAAACGTTTTTCAGATTAAACTGCTCAGGGTTGAGCACGTGTTTGAGCAAGTCTTTGGCCAGCAAAATGCCGAGGATGTTGTCTTTATCGTTTTCAATCACAGGAAAGCGCGAATGGGCGGTTTCCACTGCGTAGGCAATGATGCGTTCGATGCTGTCGCCGGCCTTGATTACATCCATTTGGCTGCGCGTAATCATGGCATCGCGCACTTCCAAATCAGCAAAATCAAGCACTTTTTCCAGCCGTTGCAGGGTTTCTTCGTTGAACACTTCTTGCTCGTGCGCTTGGCGCAACAGGGAAAGCACGTCTTCCGCGCTGCCTGGGCCTTCACCGGAAATGCGGTTGATCAGGCGTTCAAAAAAATTCGGTTTCGACGGGCTGTCGTCCATATCAGCTTTCATCCTGTGAATAGGGGTTGGCGTATCCTAACTGATTTAATACTCGGATTTCAAGTGCTTCCATAAGGTCGGCGTCGCTGTCGCTGATGTGGTCGTAACCCATCAGGTGTAATACGCCGTGTATGGTCAGGTGGGCGAAGTGCGCTTCGGGCGTTTTGCCCTGTTCGGCGGCCTCTTTCAGCACGACCGGCGGGCAGATAATCAAATCGCCGCAGAGGCTGGCTGAATCTTGCCCATGCCATAATTCGCCTTCGTTGAGGGCAAAGCTCAATACGTTGGTGGCGTAGTCTTTCTGGCGGTAATCGCGGTTGTAGGCACGGGCTTCGTTTTCATTGAGCAAAATCAGGCTCAAATCGGCGCGGCGGTATTCGTTTTTCAGCGCCTGCCAGGCCCAACGGTAAAATGCTTGCTCAGAAGGAATGATGCTGCTGCTGGCATTGTTGAAATGCAGGCGGAAGCGTTGCCGCTGCTGGGCGAGAAAATGATATTGTTTGGCTTGTTTCATGGTTTGAACTGACCCCGATTAAATACGGGACATTTTTTTGTGTTGGAAATTGCGGTAGGTGCGCCACAGCCAAAAGGCCAGCAGCAGCGTGAGCGCCACGGCGGCAAACGGAATGAGCAGGCTTAATACGGTCATAAACACGGCGGCACCGGTTTCCAGCAGTGAAAACACCGGATTGGCCAAACCGCCGGTGGTGGCGGTGCTGGCGACGCGGGTGGTGGCGGTGGTGCCTTTGATGGCTGCTGCCGCACCGCCGCCGGCGATAATCGCCAGCGCCCAGGTTGTTGCAGGGCTTAAATCAGCCATGGTGGATGCCATCACGGCGGTGCCGGCCAGCCCGGCCAGCGGCACAGCCAGTGTGTCGAGCAGATTATCGACCACGGGAATCAGGTAGGCGGCCACTTCCACTACGGTGGCCACGCCCAAAATCACCAGCGCCGGGGTGGAGGCCAGCCATTGGAAATTTTCGTTTACCGGCCAGAGGCCGAAATAGGCGGCCAAGCTTAGGCCGAACAGCGGCAGGAAAATGCGAAAGCCGGTGCTGGCTGCCAAGCCGATGCCGAGCGCGATGCTGAGAAGAGTGGTGAAGGTCATGGAAGAATGGTTTCGATAAATCAAAAGGTTTTGTAAAAATCTAACGCGGTTGCCATGCCGTTGGTGGCTGCGGCGGCAAAGCATAACGATCATCATACTGAAATAAAGGCTACCTGAAAACCCAACGTATTGAATTTTCATAAAAGTATGATTTTATGTGCGCCGTGGCGCCCGTGTAGGCAAAAGAACCTTGTTGCAGCAGTGTTTTATGCCCGGAAATAAGATTATGCCAGTGGTTTATTGTGCTGCTTGTGCCGATGCTAAAAGCATCTGTTAATGTGTCAGATTTAAGACACTAAAAAATGTGTTTATTACGCTAGAAAGTGTAAAAAACGGTCGAAAATAAAGATAAATGGTTTCTCATGCCGCTCGTCGGATTGACAGACCGTTTGTTTGTGACGATACTACGTGCAGATTTCCAGCGTGCAAGCGGTCGACAGAGCCGCGAAACATCAGGAAATTACGGGTCGTTCAAATCCGCTGCGTGAGCGGACGAACAAAATAAAAGAAAACATACTGAAAACACATTTACTTTGGAGTGGTCAATCATGATAGATCGTTTGATTCCTATTTTTGCCGTTGTAGGCTTTGTATCGTGCATGGCCTACGTATCTTTGATTGTTTGGGTTTTATATTCCAAATGGGGGCATTTTGCCTCGAAGCTGGCTGTGCCTGCAGGCAAAAAGCCGGTTGCTGTGGCCAAAAATAAAGTCGCCTGCCCAACGGCAGATGTGGTGGCGCACAGCTAAGGCTGAGCGGGACAGAATAAATCTGATGCTTGGAGTATGATTATGATGGATAGCCTGATTGCTTCGGCGATTCTTGCCGGTGCGGTAACTACATTTCTGTATTTATCTGCGGCAACATGGAAGCTTTTTTTCGAGTGGGTTAATCAGAGCCCAAGCAAGCGCTAAGCGATATTTAAACAACGCCTCAACCGCCCGAATGTTGCATTCGGGCGGTTTTGTTTGTGATCATCGCGCCTGATCATTTGGCAAATCAAAGGTCTCAGGCTGTCTGAAAGAAAAATAAACGCAAAATCAAGAGAATAAGCCTTAGGCCGTCTGAATATTCGACGGCCTATGGTTTTTGCAAAGCCATTTATCTTAGACCGAAACCACTGCAACAGCGCAGGAATGAGGATCCGGGCTTTGCCAAGTGTTCGGTTTGCTGTTCGGCGCAACAAGCGTATTCAGGCCGTCTGAAAGCGGCTATAATCGCGGCATTATCCACCACAGGCCGTCTGAAGGTTTCAGACGGCCTTATAAACATGATGAAATATCAAGATCTGCGTGATTTTATGGCCAAGCTCGAGCAAGAGGGCAAGCTCAAGCGCATTGCCGTGCCGGTGTCGCCGCGCTTGCAAATGACCGAAATTGCCGACCGCGTGTTGCGCGCCGAGGGGCCGGCCTTGTTGTTTGAAAACCCGGTGCGCGCCGAT
>RRZU013194938.1_pt1 | contig 32377 bp, 27 predicted proteins | sample 2165561 | NCBI WGS metagenome assembly RRZU01 (sample SAMN10456909, study PRJNA506462) | wastewater metagenome | isolation source: wastewater sludge | place: USA: Moscow, Idaho | reverse complement strand
GTCGCCGGCAATTGCTCATTCGTGTGCGCAAGGTGAGTCAGTGCTCACAATCATCGTCAGAGCAAACAGCGATGCCTTCATCACCCAAGATCATTTTGGGGTGATTGTGAGTGGACTTGCACAATCGAGTGGGATGCACGGACGGGTGACGACGTATTCGGACTTGTTGCCGCATGATTGAGAGCCACCACTCACAATCAAGGGAGCAGAGTCAAGAAGCCGGTCAAACCAGTCAAGCCGCATAGCCAGTCGAACGAAACCGCTGGTCAGGCCAAACCACCGGTCAGTTATGTCCCAGAAGTTGGTGTATGAAGCCCTGTTCCTTGCGGGCTTTGAAAGGGATCACCGCCTAGTATCGCCATTGATGGATAAGTGAAATTGATGGCGGGAAGGACCAGACGATGACCGTAAGGCATAAGTTAGCATCATTGGACGATGAACAGACGCGGGACTTGCTGTTGCAGGTCGCGCGCGGGCAGGAGGAGATGCGTTACCGACTCTCGCGGATGCTGGAGCTGATGCTGGACACGTTTATGGGCGCGGAGGCCGACGAGGCGTGCGGCGCGGTGTACATGACGCGCGGCGAGGTCGGCGGAAACCGGCGCAACACGGATGGCTACGAAACTACAGTGACGTCGAATCGCAAGAACCCCAGGAACAGACCTCTGACACAGTCACGGTTTGTGTCACGCTCGTAACCACGCCGGGAAAATCGCGACAACCTCGGCAACGACACACCGCCCCGGAGGACATGATTCCGTCCGGGCACAATCGGATTCCAAAACGTTACACGCAACGACGACACCTACGGTGCAACCGAGAAGCAAAGGGACATCATCGACTTTTCGACCGCAACGCAGTAAAAACGCCCACGTGATTATTGCGAAGCCGCGCCCCATTGCACGACTTCCTACCAGACCGACGTCAATCCAGCCACAAATTTGGCACACATTGTGCAATCATCAGGCGTGTCAAATATCGCCATGACATCAGTGATCTTCCCGCCACCGGCCCATGAATCCAACGCGCGTCTTGCGTGCGACACCGAGTGCGGAACCGAGGTCAATGTCGTTGGTGACCGCCGGCAACCGTCAGTAAACCGTCAGTTTTCTCCCAGTGATCGGGCATCGGCACTGCCATCGTCCAACAACAACCGAATTGTCCGCACTACACAATTAACACACCATCAACCCATCAACCGTGCGCATCAGCCTGCGCGGTCATAGAATCATCAGCCTCTTTATCTATCCGCAGCAAGCGAGAAGCCAATCGTCGCAATGGAATCGGCCCTGTCACGGCATGTTTCCTCCCCGACCGGCGTTCTAGGCGCGAGGCCACACTTACCGCGAGCGCGCGCCGTTCAACATCACTGCGCATATCATTCCAGGTGACATTCACGCACATCCAGCCAGCATCCTCGAGCAACGTACGACGGCGAACATCCTCCTCCCAATTGCTCGCATGCTGTTTACCGTCGTATTCCACAGCGACTTTGCACTCAGAATATGCAAGGTCGAGGAAGAATCGCCGTCGTCTGCCCACGTTCGCCTGCCCGGTGTCGTTCCTGATATCGACGTGCGGATTGACTTGCGGCATCGGCAAGCCATAGGACAGCAGCATCAACCGCAATTCACTTTCTCGGACAGAATCAGTGTTCTCCCTCATCAGCACCATGGCTCTGCGAGAATTCACAGTGCCCGCCGGCATTCTTCGCTTGGCTTTTCGAATCTGCTCATGCGTCGCATGGCACGAATCGCGAAAATCGCGCAACGTCATCCACCGTTGATTGCTATCCCTGCGCATGAACGCATCGCCCAGAAACACCAACGATTCCAGCCTCGAACGACGCGCATACATCAGCCACGTCGTATCCGGCGCGACGCACGTAATACCCTCAAGATGCACCAGCCGCGTGGGATAGCTCCAATACACGCAGCGGACGCCCGCGATCCGTCTGCGAGTTTTCTGCGAATCCGCGACCACGACCAACTCGTCATGATTCAATTCATTCGGCACATCGATGCACAGCAATTTCAATGCGGTGCTCAGCGCAAAAATCAGCGGGAAGCGGCGCGCGCCTGAAGTTCACGACAACGGATCAGCGTCTCAGCTTGGATACGCAGCAGACGGACCTGAGTCGTTTCGGTGCGACGGCCATTCGCCTGCGTCATCAGCCCCGATCTTCGATATTCAACGGTGTTCATACTCATACGGTCGACGCTAGCGTGTCGCGCGTTCTGCCGGAAACTGGAACGGACAATGTGGTCAGAAGATGAAGTTATCCGCAGTAAGGTCGTTCCCTGATTGTCGCAGGCGGACGAACGGCGGGCGGGGGTCGGCGGCGAGCGGTGTGGCATCTATCGGTATCCATTCCCGATATCCGCCTCGCATGGGTCTGATATCTGTCTCGGGTATGCGCCCAGCATCCGTCGAGTTTCCGCTAGTGACCTGCCGGTGATCCGATGGTCTCCGGCATGCGTCTGCTGTGAGCCGGGACTCACAACGAAACAGGTCGACGATGGCTGTCCCCGCACCGACGCGTCAGAACACAACTGATTGTGAGCGTCCACTCACAACTTATGACAAGAGCGGCAACAACCAACCACCGAGCGACAGGCCAGTATCGTTGATTGCGAGCCACCACTCACAACCAACGATCACGGCGACAACAATCGACAGCCTGATAGATTCCACATCGTTGGTTGCGAACTGCCACTCACAACCAACGATATTGACACACAGAACAGCCGCAGAACGGGTCCGCTGTGTCCATATTGTGAGTCCCCACTCACAACCAACGATAAGGACACCAACAACCAACCAACGGACAGCATTCCACACCATCGATTGCGAACCACCACTCACAACGAAACACCTTGATGACTGCCCTCCGTGTACTCGACGTACAAGAATGCAACCGATTGTGTGCCGCCACTCACAACCAACAACAGGGGCGCCCCAAACGACTACAGATGCAACCACTCCACTTACTGATTGTGAGCCACCACTCACAACCAACAATCAGGACGGCACCATCAACCGCCAAACACCACCACGACAAACACCGCTCGGCCAGACACCACCGCCCACCGCATCACCACAACGCAACTCGCGCACCGGAATCCGCCTGTCGATAACCCGCGAACCGTAATATACTCGCCAGTAAGCGCACCATGGATAACGCGCACCTTCAGGACATCGCAAACCTCTAGGACATTGGCGCCTCAAAGCGCCAGAAAGCAGGAGAATATCATGGCATACCAACGCACCGCATGGGGATGGGGACTGGCAAGCATCGACGCCGCCGGCGCCACGCTCGACGTGTGGTATCCGAAACTTACCCTCGGCCCCGTTCCATCACCAGCCGACCGCCCGGCACACGGGTTCGACGCTCTCGTCCGCGAACAAGCCGACGCACGCGGGGTACGACGCATCCCGATCTTCACCGTAAGCGATTTGGACGCAGCCCCCACGGATGCTGCCGACGCCTATCTGCGTCTGCACCTGTTGAGCATGCGCCTGGCAAAGCCGAACACCATCAATCTTGACGGCATCTTCGAAGTGCTCACGAACGTCGTCTGGACAAACTACGGCCCGTTCGCGATTGAAGATTTCGCCCTGCGCAAGATGGATGTGCAGGCGGCCGCAGCACACGCCGTCAACGGCGCCCCCAGTGCCAACGTCGAAGTCATGCTCGTCGACAAGATGCCGCGTATGGTCGACTATGTGGTCCCGACCGGCGTGCGCATCGGCAACGCCGACCGTGTGCGCCTCGGCGCCTTCCTGTCGGAGGGCACGACAGTCATGCACGAGGGCTTCGTGAACTTCAACGCTGGCACGCTCGGCGTTTCCATGGTTGAAGGCCGCATTTCGCAGGGCGTCGTGGTCGGCAACGGCTCGGATATCGGCGGCGGCGCTTCAATCATGGGCACGCTGTCAGGCGGTGGCAAGCTGCGCAACTCGATTGGCGAGCATTCGCTGCTCGGAGCCAACGCGGGCATCGGCATCTCCCTGGGCGATAACTGCGTGGTCGAAGCGGGCCTATACGTAACCGCCGGCACCAAGGTGACCGTATACGACAAGGCGAAGGTCGCCGCCGGCGAACCGCTCGACGTGGTCAAGGGTTCGGACTTGAGCGGCAAGAACAACATCCTGTTCATCCGCAATTCGGTCAGCGGCCGCATCGAGGCGCGCTACCGCAAGGTCGGCATTGCGCTCAACGAGAAGCTGCACAAGAACTGACGAATATCTCGGAATTGCGGGGCAGATGAATGGTATAACCTGTATTACCTTTCGTTTGCCCCGTTTTCTGATGCGACCGTCGGCGAACGTCAAGCCATCTGCAGTGATGCGGATGTCGAGCGTTATCTACGGTCCGCCCCACACGCAATCGTGAGAAACAGAAGAAAGAAAAAGAAGTAGTGTCATGCACATTGTCAGCATGGTCCTTGTGACCTTGGTATCTCTTGAATTCATGTACATCTTCTATTTGGAGACCATCGCGACTACATCGTCCTCGACGGGGCGCGTGTTCGGCATGACGCACGAGGAACTATCGCGCGATTCTGTGACAACGCTGTTCCGCAACCAGGGGGTGTATAACCTGCTGATCGGTGTCCTGTTGCTGATTGCGCTGTTCGCATACCACTCGCAGGCAGCGGTCGCATGGCTCTTGGGATACATCATCGCCGTCGCCGCATATGGCAGTTATACCAGCAGTCCGTGGATTATTCTGAAGCAGGGCGGAATCGCGATCGTCGCTTTGGTATTCACGCTCGTTTTTGGAGTATGAGCGGCGGATTCCGCGTATTGTCTCTGATGATGTGCTATTGATTCCAACGGGCTCGGTCAGGTCGGGACTCAGATTGGGCGAAACCGCGCGTCTTGGGTTCTAGTCGGCTGGAGTCCGAACCGGCAGAGCCCAAGGCAGGGTTAGACTCGCACGGCTAGGTCTCGGATAATCGAGATCTTGATGAATCGGAACATTCACCGACCGGGGATTAATCAACTGCAAGCTCGGCGAATTCAAGCCCATCAAGGTCATTTGTCCTTCTCCCATGTTGGTTGTAAGTGGTGGCTCACAACACGCTGGCAAACGCCACGCATTTGAGAGGCACTGACCGCACCTCTGTTCTGGTTGTGAGTCGCCACTCACAATCGACAACACGAATAGAAAAGCGCCTACTGAAGGACGCTGTCTAACCCCTTGGTTGTGAGTCCCAACTCACAACCAACAATCAAGGCGGCAACAATCAACAGCCTGACAGCGCCCCACTCCCTTGGCTGTGAGTCCTCGCTCACAACCAAGAATCAGGACATCAGCAATCTACCGTCTGACGGGATTCCATATGTTTGGTTGTGAGTCACCACTCACAACCAAACACGTTGACGACGCTCATCCACACACCGACACGACAGAACACAACCGATTGTGAGTCACCACTCACAACCAACGTGAGGATGAGCGCATAGGGCGGCTTGCACAGATGCGGGCGATCACACGACACGGGTGATCACGACACGGGCAATCACGACAGGGCAATCACGACGCACGAGGGCTGGGCGAAGCGCAATCCAACACAGTCAAACAACAACGGGCGCCGCGATACAGGTTGTGCGGCGCCCGTCATCGGCACGGTCAACGGGAATCTACCCCGCCATGGGAAGACTGCGCTCGTCAGTGTTTCTATGTTGCTGACACGATTGCGCCAGGACGAAGATACCAGAGAGATACCAGAGACAAGCAATCCCACTTCCCCAGACCATCGGTATTCTCAGCCCTTCGACACCATCTGTGAGACCAACGGCACCCTCGGCACCAGAAACGCCGTCATCGGACTCGCGATCGGCCAACCACCGGCACCAGCAACGTCAACGGCCGTCGCAATCGGCCAACGTCGTCAGCCAACGAACCGGCACCATCAACGCGCCGTCAGCCAAAGTCGTCGGCCAACGCACCAGCATCAGCAACGCCGTCAGCCATCACATCATCAGCGCCATCAGCGTCAAAGACCATCGATGCCACTGGTACGCTCAAGCCTTCGGCACTATCCGACCCGAAACGCCGCCAACGGAGCTAACCAAGTCAACGCCATCAGCCCAAATCAGCGCTGATCCATCGGAACATAATCGCGCTTCGCCTCACCCGTATACACCTGGCGCGGCCGGCCAATCTTGGTCATCGGGTCGTCCAGCATTTCGCGGTACTGCGCAATCCAGCCAGGGATGCGGCCGAGCGCGAACAGCGTCGTGAACATGGCCGGGTCGAAACCAATCGCGCGGTAAATTAACCCGGTGTAGAAGTCGACGTTCGGGTACAGGTGGCGCGAGACGAAATACTCGTCATTCAACGCGATCTGCTCAAGTTCCGTAGCCACGTCGAACAGCGCACGCTCGTCCTTCGGAAGCTTCGACGTCGCTTCATGCTCCATAATTTTCGTCAGATACGACTTTGCGATGGCCGCGCGCGGGTCGTACGACTTGTAGACGCGATGGCCGAGCCCGGCGATGCGCTTGCCGTTGTCCTTGGACCATTCGACGAATTCCTTGACGGTCTTGCCCGAATCGCGGATGGCTTTGAGCTGGCGCAGCACCGCCTCGTTCGCGCCGCCATGCAACGGACCGGACAGCGCGTTGACACCCGCGGCGACTGCGGAATACAGGTTCGCGTGCGCGCTGCCCGCGATGCGCACCACGGAGGTCGAGCAATTCTGTTCATGGTCGGCATGGATGATGAGCAGACGGCCGAGCGCGTGCACATACAGCTGGTCGGATTCGAACGGCTCGTATGGCACGGCAAAGCACATGCGCAGGAAATCGTCGACATAGCCGCGAGAGACGTCCGGATAGAGCATGGGCTCATCGCGACGGCGACGGAAGATGTAGCTGACGATGGTCCGCGCCTTCGCCATGATGATTTCGGCCGCTTCGTCAAGCTGATCGGAATCGTTGACATCCGTAGTGTCAGGGTAGAATGCGGCGAGCGCGTTGATGGCGGAGGCGAGCACGCTCATCGGGTGCGAAGTGCGCGGGAACGACCCCATGAAGGTGCGGAAATCCTCGCCGACCATGGTGCGATGGTTGATGTCGGAGCAGAACTTTTCGTACTGCTGGCGGGTGGGCAGTTCACCGTGACGTAGCAACCAGGCGACTTCAAGAAAATCGGACTTTTCGCACAGCTGCTCAATCGGGTAGCCTCGGTAGCGCAGAATCGAGTTGTTGCCGTCGATGAACGTGATTTTTGATTCACATTGCGCGGTCGTCAGGAAACCGGGGTCAAGCGTGACCCACCCGTCGTTGCGCAAATTGGACACAACGATGCCGTCCGGACCCGAGGTCGCTCTGACCAGCGGCAGATCGTACTGTTCGGAATCGATCTCCAACTCGGCTGTCGCCATCAGCTCCCCTTTCTGTTGGATACGTGCGCACCCGCCAATCGGCATCGTTCAAGCTGTCTTGAATAGTTCGGACGCCTCGAACGTCTCAAACGCCGACGACACAATGCTGCCGATAACGCAACGGCGGTCACATATGCGCGCGCTGGAGTGTGTTCATCATAACAGACCGCGCCAAGACCATGCTCGCGCTGTCTTGCACAACGGTCACTTTCTCATCGCAATCGCCGCGTGGTTTCAGCAAAACGAGCTGATTTCACGGTTTGCGCCGACCATGAGAATTTCACAGATTCTGCGGATTGGGGCGTAAGGCGAGGGCGGTGAATAACCGAATTACCCTTGAGAATTCCGCAAATCCGGCGGATTGCAATATTGCGATGGACACCATGCAGCGATGAAACACCGCAGGGGTGGGACGTTGCGAACGTCCCACCCCTGTCAGTCGATCAGCGATGCGCAGACATGCGTGGCGTAGCCTAGCGTTGCGTTGACACCGTTTCGGCTTTGCGTCGGCCTTGCACAGACCCTACGCCAACCTTACGCAGACGACCTTGCGCCGCGTCACTGCAACCTTGCATCACTCGTCGCGAGCGGTGAGAATCACCGGACCGTTCTCGGTGATGGCGATGGTGTGCTCGGTGTGCGCGCCGCGCGAACCATCGGCGGAACGCAGCGTCCAGCCGTCCTTCGGATCCTGGTAGATGTCGTCGGTGGTCTTCATGAACCACGGTTCGATCGCGATGACCAGCCCTGGGCGCAGCTTGTAGCCGTGATGCGCTTTGCCATCGTTGGCGACGTGCGGATCGCCGTGCATGATATGACCCACGCCGTGGCCGCCGAACTCGAGGTTCACGGTGTAGCCCTGCTCGTGCGCAACATCGCCGATGGCTGCAGAGATATCACCGAGACGGTTGCCCGGCTGAGCTTGCGCGATGCCGGCGGCGAGCGCATCCTCAGTGCATTTGATCAGGCGCAAGTCCTCGGGATCCTTGTTCTTGCCGACCACAAAGCTGATGGCGGAGTCGCCGACCCACCCGTCGACGCTTATCGCCAGGTCGAGGCTGACCAGATCGCCGTCTTTCAGGCCATAATCATAAGGGACGCCATGCAGCACGGCATCGTTGACAGAAATGCAGATGTAATGCTTGAACGGGCCAGTGCCAAAGTCCGGGGCGTAATCCACGTAGCAGGATTCTGCACCCTTACGGCTTTCGATGCGGCGGCGGACATAATCGTCGATGTCAAGCAGATTGGTTCCCACGCCGGTCTGGGCGCGCAGTTCCTTGAGAATGCTGCCGACAAAATGTCCGGCAGGCTTCATTGCTTCGATTTCCTGAGGTGTTTTCAGTTCGATCATAATTGCAACCCTACTTCGTGCGGCTTACAAAGCAAGCCGTTGCCTTGACACCAGACGGCGAACCGTTGGCTGGAACGCAACGGGCCGCCTGTCAGTTGCGGCAGGCGGCCCGCTCGTTCCGATGACTGTTCTTCAGCTACGTTCAGCGCTTGCTGGGTTTGCCGAAGGTGAACGCACGCACGATTGCGCTGATACCGAGCACGATGAGCGTGATGCCGCCGAAAATCATCAGCGTCAACGCCGACGGCCCCGGCCAGAACAGGATTGCGATGCCCGCGATAATCGAGATGATCGCGTAGAAGATCGCCCATCCCTGCTTCGGCAGCATCCATGACTCGGTCAGTGCCATAATGCCTTCGACGATCCAGCAGATGCCGACGGTCAAGGTGATGACGATAAGCAGGGTCTGCGCGGACAACGCCGTGTACTTGAACATGATGACGCCGCCAATGGTCAGCAGCAGGCCGACGATGATATCAAGCACACGCCATCCGGCGGGCAGACCGAGTTCGACAATGGCGCTGACGATACGCACCACGCCGGCGACAACGAAGAATACGCCCAGCGCGATGGCCGCGACGAGCAGGGTCTTGCCCGGCCATACCAGCAACGCGACACCGAGGATGACGGCGACGATGCCAATCAGCCCATAGGCTCCGCGGATGGTGTTCTTCGCACGCTGCGGCAGCATCTCCTCGACCAGACGGAACGGGTTGAACGAATACTGGTTCCCGTCGTCGGATTCAGGATTCTGGCCCGCGTTCGGGTTGGGGTTGTTGGCATACGGTCCATAAGGATTCTGATTCATATTCTGATCAGTCATGACTACTCCTTTCCTTACAGGCACCGGATTGTGCCTACATTTCGTATTGTATTCGCGTACGATGGCCTTGTAGGGCAACGACATGCGCAGTATTGTCCGATTTCTTGCGCCCGTGCCCGCGCTCTGCGGGTCGGCTGCTCCACCCGCCCAGTACCGCCGACGGAACAATGCCGGATTGTCACCGAATCTGGCTAGGGTGAAGCTATGAGCAACGCTTTGGTTTCCGGCCTTGACCCGGCCTCTTTCTCCTCCGTTATCAAGCCCGCCGACGACCTGTTCCGTTACGTGAACGGGCCTTGGATCGACACCTATCGTCTTCCCGATGATCGTTCTCGCTATGGTTCCTTCGACAAACTCGCAGAGAACGCCGAAAGCCAGATTCGCGACATCCTTGAGGATGACGATTGTCCCGCGACGAAGTCCCGTGCCCTCTACCGCGCGTTCTGCGACACTGATGCCGTGGACGCCGCTGGTATTGAGCCGATTCGCCCCGATCTTGATGCCATCGACCATGCCGCGGATAAGACCGCGCTCACCCGCGTGCTCGGCTCGTTGAACCCGACCGGGGGACCGGACCTGTTCGCGATGGCGATATATGGTGACCCGGGTGACCCCGAGCATAACATCGTACACATCGAACAGGCGGGCATCGGCTTGCCGGATGAGGCGTACTACCGCGAGGATCATTACGCCCCGGTCCGCGAACAGTATGTGGCGATGGTCGCCAAGCAACTGCGCCAGGCCGGGTACGGCGACGAGCTGGAATCCGAAGAACAGGCGAAGCGCGTCCTTGAGGTTGAGACCGTCATCGCTTCGCACCATTGGGACAACGTGGCCACAAGGGATTCGCAGAAAACCTACAATCCCACTGATTACGCGGCATTGAGCGAGTCGCTGGAGCATTTCGGCCTATCCGATTGGGTGGACGCATGGCAGACGGCATACGACGCGACGCCGACAGGCAAGGCGCAACCGCTTGATTTCAAGGCGATTGTGCAACATACGATCGTACATGAACCGAGCTTCCTGTCCGGGCTTGACGCATTCTGGGCGGCAAGCGACTTGGATGACCTCAAGCTGTGGGCACGCGTCCACACCATCATCGGATGGGCGGGCATGCTCAGCCATGAGTTCGACGAGACGAATTTCGCGTTCTATGGCAAGGTGCTCTCCGGAGCCAAACAGCAGCGTGACCGGTGGAAGCGCGGCGTTTCGCTGGTCAACGGCGTGTGCGGTGAGGACGTCGGGCGCGAATACGTCAAACGTCACTTCCCTGAAAGCTCCAAGCAGCGCATGGAACAGCTCGTCGGGAATCTGATTGATGCCTATCGCGTGTCCATCAGCACCAGCGACTGGCTGAGCGAAGCGACCAAGGGCAAGGCATTGGAAAAGCTCTCAAAGTTCACCGCGAAAATCGGGTACACCAGTCATTGGCGTGACTACGCCGCCCTTGACGTACGCGATGACGCCGGACTTGTGGACAATATGCGTGCCGCGTCCCTGTACGAGAACGGATATCAACTGTCCAAGGCCGGCAAGCCTGTGGACCGTGATGAGTGGCTGATGAATCCGCAGACAGTCAACGCCTATTATGAGCCGTCACTAAATGTCATCGTGTTCCCGGCAGCAATTCTGCAGCCTCCTTTCTTTAATCCCGAAGCCGATGACGCTGCGAACTACGGTGGCATCGGCGCCGTCATCGGCCATGAAATCGGCCATGGCTTCGATGACCAGGGCAGCCAGTACGACGGCGACGGCAAACTCAACAACTGGTGGACCGACGAGGACCGTGAACACTTCGAGCATCGGACCAAGGCGCTCATCGAGCAGTACAACGGTTTCGTGCCGAGCCAGCTCGTCGAGAAGTACGCCGACGAGCCGGACAAAGCCCCACACGTCAACGGCGCGCTGACCATTGGTGAGAACATCGGCGACTTGGGCGGCGTGAATATCGCGCTCAAGGCATACGCCTTCGCCCTCGACGCCGCTGCAGACAAACCGGAGGACGGCTCCACCGCCGCCATCAAGGCAGCACTCGATACCGCGCCCGTCATCGACGGTTTCACAGGGCTTCAGCGTTTCTTCCTGAGCTACGCCTCGATTTGGCGGACCAAGCAGCGCGACGAACTCGCTGAGCAGTACCTGCAGATCGACCCCCACTCCCCCGCAGAATTCCGCACCAATGGCATCGTGCGCAATGTCGATTTGTTCTACACGGCGTTCAACGTGCAGCCCGAGGACGCGATGTGGCTCGACCCCGACAAGCGGGTACGCATCTGGTGATGCCACCTGTGTGCCGATAGGGCGCACGATTGCAGCCGCCGGACCATGCACCGCCGCCATATTCCGTCGTGTCGCGGATATGACCAGCCGGCAGTATTCCTCCCCACCACGTGGCCACGAAGACTCCTACATGTCTTCGTGGCCATTCTTGTTTGCCCGATTTCAAGCCGTCCCTGGTCAAAATACCTCCTCAGGAGGGTTCTCATCATCTTCGGGCATGGGATATGCTTCACCCTCAGCCGCTTGGGGCTGTTGCGTCTCAGCGAATGGGTCGCACGGAAGACCCCCTTGGTTTTGCCCGGCGGAGGCTTCTGGAGGCACGGCTCCCTGATTAGGCGCACCTGACATGGAAGCCTGCTGCATTTGCGGTTGTCCCTGCTGCTGCTGCTGTTCCTGCGGTTGCGCCGACACCCCGGGCGCCGGTACTCCGGACGCAAATCCTGATTTCTGCTTGGTGAACTGCGATATCCCAAGTCCAAGATCATGGCCGATGGAAGCCGCTTCGATGACCGTTCTGGAATGGGTTTCACCATCACGCTCCCACTGCTCGTTCGCCAACGTGCCCGACACGATGATCGGATCGCCTTTATGCACGCTAGCCAGCACATTGCGCGCCAGCGAACGGAACGCCTTGACCGTAATCCATATGGTCGGGCGATCCCTCCATTCCTTTGTGGAATTGTCGAAATAGCGGCGAGTACACCCGATCCTGAACGAACAGGCGGGCACATCCTTGCCGAAATTGACCGGGTCGGAACCGGCGTATCCATTGATGGTTATCAGACCTTGCTGCACCATTGCTTTCCCCCTCATGATTGCGAATCCATGACTGCGATATGTGGACTGCAGCCGCGACGGGGACACGTCCTACCACACAACTGGAGATTGGAGCGAGGAGAGAAGCCTGTCGTATTGCAGGATGTCACCGTCGCGTCTGCGGTACTATTCATTCTTCCGGATGGCATGGGTACTGCGCCAGCCAATCGGAAAATGTGGTCAAAAGATGTGTTCAACTAGCGCGATCCGCAGAATATCAAGGAAAAGTGAGAAACAGCGGAATGTGGATAACTCACGATACCGGTGTTGCTTCGCGTCTGTCGATGTGGTACGAGTCACAAGGACAGCCGGTTTGAACGAGAACATCAGCTGGGAATGCCTTCGGCGTCGTTGCTCGCAACCAGGCTGAGATACCACACACCCCAGCAACATTGGCAGGGTCCCACCGTTCCACCGTAACCGGTTTGGGTAGTGGCGCCAGCAGCCTAACGCGCACATGTCGTCGGCGTAATGAGGTTTTCAGGAAAGTCGCTCGGCTGGAAGCCGCCAAGAACAGTCGTTCAGGCGAGGACGCCGATTTGACAAACCCAGCGAATCCAATGAATTCCACAAATCCCGTACGAATCCCGACGAATCCCGCAGCGCCCGCAAATCGCATGAATCCTGCGAATCCCGTAAATCCCGCGGCGCCCACACGCAGTGGCGGGCGTCACCTTACTCAGATGACGCCCGCCACAGGTTGAATCATATCTGCGCGCACACGCACGGAACACGAATCACATCATGCCGTACTCTTGCCGTACGTTGTCTGTGCGATACCCGGCCTCTACTTGTCAAGCAAGGCGGCAAGACGATCGGCGATGGTCTGCGCAGCCGCATCGACGGCGACAGCCTCGGAGTTCGAACCGTCACGGTCGCGGACCTCGATCGTGCCGTTGTTGACCGTGTCACGGCCGACGACAGCGACCAGCGGCACGCCAATCAGCTCGGCATCCTTGAACTTAACGCCCGGGGAGACCTTCTTGCGGTCGTCATACAGCACTTCGATGCCACGATCTTCAAGTTCGGCGACCAGCTTTTCGGCGGCGTCGAAGGCCTCGGCGTTCTTGCCGGTGGCGAGGACATGCACCTGGGCCGGGGCGATGACTGCAGGCCAGGCCAGACCCTTGTCGTCATGATGGGTTTCGGCGACGCACGCGAGCACACGGCTGACGCCGATGCCGTAGCAGCCCATCCACACCGGGACGGCTTTGCCGTTCTGATCGAGGACCTTCAGGCCAAGCGCGTTGGAATACTTGAGACCAAGCTGGAAGACCTGACCGATTTCCACGCCGCGTTCGAAGCTCAGCGGGCCGGAACCGTCCGGGCTCATATCGCCATGGCGAACCTCGACGGCCTCGACAGTGCCGTCGGCGGTGAAATCACGGCCATACACGAGGTTGTAGTAGTCGACTTCATGCTTATCGGCACCGGTGAACCACGCGGAACCGTGGGCGATATGCGCGTCAACGAAATAGCGAATCGGGTGCTCGACACCGCGCGCCGCAGCCTGCGGGCCAAGGGCCATCGGGCCAATATAGCCGCGGACCAGCTCCGGATGCGCCTTCAAGTCATCCTCGGTCGCTTCCTCAATCTCGGCGGGGGTGAACTGGGCTTCCAGACGTTTCATATCGACAACGCGATCGCCGGGCACACCGACAACCACGAGTTCGCGCCACGGCTTATCATGGTCGGCATCCTCAGGGTGTTTGACGGCGATGACCACATTCTTCAGGATGTCACTCGCCTGCCACTGACGGCCGTCGCTGCGCGGATGGTCCTCATTGGCGCGCGCGACCATATTGTCAATGCTCATCGCATCAGGGGTTGGGACCTTTTCGGCGGCAGGAGTGTCGGAATAATCCTCGACCGGCGGTTCCGGCGTGGTCAGCGCCTCTACGTTCCAAGCCTTGCCGGACGGGGCAAGCGCGAAGGTATCCTCGCCAATCGGCATCGGGGCAAGGAACTCCTCGGATGCAGATCCGCCCATCGGGCCCGACATGGCGAACACCGGGACATACTTCAAATCAAGGCGGGTGAAAATGCGCTCGTAGGCGCCGCGCTCGTCCATGTAGGCCTTACGCATGCCCTCCTCGTCAACGGTGAAGGAGTAAGCGTCCTTCATGATGAACTCGCGGCCGCGAATCAGACCGGCGCGCGGGCGGAACTCGTCGCGGTACTTGGTCTGAATCTGGTAGAGCGTCACCGGCAGGTCCTTGTACGAGGAGTACATGTCCTTGACCAGCAGAGTGAACATCTCCTCATGCGTGGGGGCCAGCAGATAATCCGCACCATGGCGGTCCTTCAAGCGGAAGATGTTTTCGCCGTACTCTTCCCAGCGGTGGGTCGCCTCGTACGGTTCGCGGGGCAGCAGGGCCGGGAAATGCACTTCCTGGGCGCCGATACCGTTGATTTCCTCACGAATGATGCCCTCGATCTTATCGAGGACGCGCAGGCCGAGCGGCAGCCACGTCCAGATGCCTGGAGCGGCTTTGCGGATGTACCCGGCGCGTTGCAGCAGTTTCGCGGAATCGACATCCGCATCGGCAGGATCCTCGCGCAGCGTGCGCAGGAACAGCGTAGACATACGAAGTGCTTTGGAACTCATGAACCCCAAGGTATTCGCGTTATGGGACATTGGGGTGGCAATGCCAGCGAAGACGGCTGACAACACCTCGGTACGGATCGACGGCTAGTCGTGCTTCTTGCCGCCGGCCGCGGTACTGTTCGCCGCCTCGTCAACCTCTTCCTCGACGGTTTCCTCAAGTTCCGCACGTTCCAGGCCGGACATCGGATAGAGGAAAATCGGCAGCATCATGAGGCAGCCGACCAGATAGAACACGTCCGGCAGGGAGAACAGGTGGAAGAAGGTCAGGCTGTTCGGCATGAGGATGCCGACACAGACCACGGCCATGCCGATCGGCGGCAAGGTCGACCACACCACGGGGTTCGGAGCGTTGTCAGCGCGCTTGCGTTTCACAGAATCAAGATATACCGGGATGATAAACATGAGACCGCCAACCAAGGTGAGGACATCCGTGAGTTTCACAGTGCCGAACAGCACGAGCGGCCATGTCTGGAACAGAACGAATGCGACGAACATGGTCAACAGGCCGATGACAGATACTACGGTTGATTTCTTCATGGCGAACCTCCTTGCGATGGCGTCCGCCTCTCCTGTGAGCCGGACGCATCCGATACTTCCAGTGTAGCCTGCTCATCGCCGTGACGCGGGAATCCACACGCGGAAAACCCCACACGGGAAGCCCGGGAAGATTGATTGCCCACCTACAACCCCGTCTAGAACAATCCGCCCTGCATGAATTCGTCCTCTTGAGGCTCCTCGCCCTTGTCACGGAAGGCATCCTCGCCATGCTCGGCAAGGTCATGCTCGGCCATGTGCGAACGGTCACGCAGAATGCCGTCAAGCCCCACCGCCTGCGGGGAGACGAGGAACGCGCGATCGTTGATGCCGTCCAGATACAGCCCCTCCATGGATTCGACGCGGGAGAGGGCCACATAGCCCATGCCGGGCGCGAAGGTCCTGCGCAAATCCATGCGCGCGCGGTCGAGGGTCATGCCCTGCGATTTGTGGATGGTGATCGCCCATGCGCAGCGCAGCGGCACCTGCTTGACCGAGGCGAGTACCGTCTCGCCGTCCATCATCTCCCATGCGGCCGGTTGCATGATGACGGTATGCCCGTTGTCGAAACGGACCATCGGATACTCGTCGCCGTCACGATTGGCGACAAAATCAACCACGGTGCCGAGCGAACCATTGACATACTGCTGGTTGGTGTCGTTGCGCAAGGCCATCACCGCCGCCCCGACCTTGAGTGTCAAGAGTTCCGGTGCGAGCATGGTGTTTTTCAGCCGTTTGATGAGGTGCACTGGGCCGGAGGCCTGGGCTTCGTAGACGTGCTCGCGGCTGTCGATTTGCGCGAGTTTGCGGTCGTTGAGCTCGTCGGTCTGCCGGTTGTTGGGGAACAGATAGACGGCGACATCGTCTTCGGCCGGCTCGACGCCAATGCGGGCGTCCAACGCCGCGCAATCGGCATCGCTGACCGTCCCGCGCCTGATGTCGGTGAGCACGTCAAGCAGCTGGCCGGAATCCTGACGATGCTGTTCGGTCAGATAACACACAACAGGGTTGAGTTCCGGCCATACCAACGATTCCGTGACAAAACCCTCCGGATTGCGCCCTGCCCGCTCATACCGCTCACGCATGGCGACCATTTCCGGCGGCGGAACGACAAGTTCGCGGTCCCGCTTGGCATGGGCGACCGGGGGCAGCTGGAACAGGTCGCCGGACATAACGACCTGTAGTCCTCCGAACGGCTCTGGATTGCGCCTGACCGCGCGGCATGCCTGATCGACCATGTCGAACAGCCAGGCGTGCATCATGGAGATTTCGTCGATGACGAGGATGTCGGTCGCGCGGATACGCTTGCCACGACGCGTCTTGATCTGTTTGAGCAGGCTGTCAGTCATCGCCTCGGCGACGCCGACACCGCTCCACGAGTGGATGGTCTGCCCGTTCAGATGCGTCGCCGCAATGCCGGTGGACGCCGTAACCGCCACGGACGCCCCGCGCGCCCTGGCCTGTTTGACGAATTCGTTGAGCACATAGGTTTTACCGGCCCCCGGGGCGCCGGTGAGGAACACGCTGGCGCCGGCATCCAGAATCCTCAATGCGTCAGTTTGCAGCATCGCCGTGTCTCCTTTGGCTTTCCCGCTGCCGGAGCATGGCATCGATGACGCGCAGTACGCCATACTCGGTGTTCGCCGGGGCGATATACCGCGCCTCGCGCAGCAAATCCGGGTAGGCGTTGGCCATTGCGAAGGACCACTCCCCCGCCCCCAACATCTGCAAATCATTGAGATAATCGCCGAACACCATGGTCTGTGCGGGCGTAATACCCAGCTGTTCTTGCAAGGCCACGACCCCGCGGCGCTTGTCGGTGTGCGCGTCCATGATGTCCACCCAATGCGCTCCGGAAACGACCACCTGATAGCGGTCGCGCAGCGGGGCGAACAGGGTGTCAGCGGGCACACGCACATCGCCGAAATCGAATACCGCCACCTTGAGAATACGGTCGGCGTGCGGCCCCATCACCGCTTCATGCAGGTCGTCGAGGAAGGTGAGACGGTGGTAGTACTTGCGGCATTCGTCCACGAACGGTGTGTCTTTGCGGTTGGTATACGCGCTGTGCTCGCCGCACACCACCATGCCGACATCATGGCCTTGAGGCAGGTCAGCGCCCACCAACAGGTCGATCATTTGTGCCACCGCATGGGCAGGCAGCGCGGTCACACCGGTGGTGCGGCCCCGGGCAACCACAAGATTGCCGTTCTCGGCGATGAACGAGCCGGTCGGCATGGCGTCGCCGAACATGTCACGCAGCGTGAAAATCTGCCGCCCGCTCGCCGGTACGAATTCAATGCCAGCGCGTTGCAAACGTGCGAGCAGCGGCCAGAACCCCTCAGGAATCCGGCTGTCACCGTCCAACAACGTGCCGTCCATATCGGCGACGACCATCGCGATATCACCGGGAAGTGGCGTGGATTGAGTCCATGGTGTCGCGTTCATGCCTGGATCCTTTCAGCATTCTGATTCGCGAATAGCGGGCCGGCAGCGTACCGGTTCAGTGCCGGCAGCGTACCGGTTTCATACCGGTATGGTCGCCGGCAACAAGCCGGTTCCGTGCCGGCTTCGTGCGGTGCGGCAATCGGCCGAGCCGTAGCGGGAAAAGCGGCCGTCAGCAGTCAAATGACAGCCTCCCTGACGTTACCCGAGGGCGTTACTCGAGGGCGTTGCCGTTCTTCTCGTACGTGCGCAGCAGACTGGTCGCCTCGATGTGGCGAGCGCCAGCCTTAGCCGCCTCGGCATCCGGGCCGGGGGCCGGGACGAAGAGCAGATCGCGGTAGTAGCGCAACTCGTCAATGGATTCGATGATATCGGCGAGCGCACGGTGGCCGCCGTTCTTCGCCGGACGGTTGCGGTAGACGTCCGGATACCAGCGGCGGGCGAGCTCCTTGATGGTGCTCACGTCGATGACCCGATAGTGCAGGTGCTCCATGAGGCCAGGCATGTAGCGGTCGAGGAATTTCTTGTCGGAGCCAACGGAATTGCCGGCAAGCAGGGGCTTGACCCCGTCCGGGGTGAACCGTGCGACATACTCGGTCACCTTGCGTTCGGCCTCCTCGAGGCTCAGGCCATGCTCCCATTCGTTGATCAGGCCGGAACGGGTGTGCATCGCACGCACGAAATCATTCATATGGGCGACAGCCGCGTCGGACGGCTTGACAACATAGTCCACGCCCTCGTCGAGCACGTTGAGATCGAAATCGGTGGGGACGACGGACACCTCGCACAGCTCGTCGTGGAAGATATCCAGCCCGGTCATCTCGCAATCAATCCAGATCATGCGCGAACCTTGCGCGGTATAGGTCTCTGCGTCATGTGCGTCTACCATGGTGCCTCTTTCCTCATGTATCAACGGTCATGTCCGACTTCGGCGGCATGCGAACCCCCGCGGACCGGACCTCTCAGGTTACCGCGGGGGTGGGAGAAGCATCGCGTCTCAGATCTGCGAACGTTCCTCAGCGGCTTGGATTTCGACTGCGACCAGATCGTCATCGACCTTGCGGTCGGCGGGATCGTCGAGATAGTGGTCGAATTCGTACAGCACCGAATCTTCGGGCGCCGGTGTGAGCAGCGAGACGACGACGATGAGTAGAAGCGAGACGATGAATGCGGGCAGCAGCTCGTAGATGGCGAAGACACCGCCGAGAGGTTTGATGAGATTGTGCCAGATGAGCACCGTGGCCGTGCCACCGAGCATGCCGGCGATGGCACCGTACTTGTTCGTGCGACGCCAGTACAGGGACAGGAGCATCAACGGGCCGAAAGACGCGCCGAGCCCCGCCCACGCGTAGGAAACGACTTGGAAAATCGAGGAGTTTTGGTCGAAGGCCACGAAAATGCCAAACAGGAACATGACCAGCAGCGTGGTGCGCGCCACCATCATCACCTGCTTGTCGGTGGCCTTGCGGTTGATGACGCCGCGGTAGATGTTCTCGCCCACCGCGCTCGCGCCGATGATCAGATATGAGGAGGAGGAGCTCATGGAGGCGGCGAAGATGCCGGAGACCACGATGCCGCACAGGAAGCTCGGCAGCAGCGCTTGGGCGATGACGATGAAGATGTTTTCGGCGGCGGCCTGCGTGCCGAACTGGGTGGGCATCATCGCACGTCCCGCCAGACCGATGCACACGCCGCATGCGAGCGAGATCACGCACCATGTGGTGGCGATGATCCTCGATTTGCGGATCTCCTCGGAGCTGCGGATCGACAGGAAGCGCACAAGCACCTGCGGCATACCGAAGTATCCCAGGCCCCAGGCGAGCATGGAGATGATAGTGATGATGCCGTAATCGGTGGGCGCGCCGAAGACCGCCTTACCGTCGCGCACAATCTGTTCGCCCATGGAGTTGAGCACCGGGGTGGCCAGATGCGTGCCGTCGAGGAAGCCCGGAATGCCGCGCAGGAAGGTCACGGTGTTGTCCACGCCACCGACCGAGACAATTGAGCCGATGAACACGACGGCGAGCGCGAAGAACATGAGCATGCCCTGGATGAAGTCGGTGACGACCACGGACAGGTAGCCGCCGATCAGTGTGTAGGCGAACACGACGGCCGCGCCGACGACCATCGTCAGATGGTAATCCCAGCCGAACAGGGTGGAGAACAGCTTGCCGACCGTCACGAAGCAGCTGCCCACGTACACGCAGAAGAAGATAAGGATAATCAGCGCTGCGATGGTGGAGATGACGTTCTTCTTGTCATGGAAGCGCTTGGAGAAGAAATCCGGCACGGTGATGGCGTCGCCCGCAACTACCGAATATCGCCGCAGACGCCGGGCCACCAGCCGCCAGTTGAGATATGTGCCGATTGCCAAGCCGATCGCCGTCCACATGGCGTCTGCGGCGCCGGTGAAGTAGGCCAGACCGGGCAGACCCATGAGCAGCCAGCCGCTCATGTCGGAGGCTTCGGCGCTCAGGGCCGTCAACCACGGGCCGACACCGCGACCGCCGGCGAAATACTGCTTCGCCGAGGAGTTCGAACGTTTCGAATAGGCGAATCCGATGGACAGCATGGCGATGAAATACAACACCATGGCGAGTAGTACCCAGAAGTCTTTGGTGACCATACCCTTCTTCTCTCAATCATGACGATGACGTGTGCAGCCTATCAGTGTGGCGGGCAGACGTCTTTCGCTGGTTTCTTTCGTTGGTCTCTTTCGTCGGTAGTACCAAGAAGGCGGCCGCTCTGATGCACTGGCAACAGGGCGGCCGCCTTGCAATCCGGCAGCAATCCGCGGAATCACGCCCGCGGGGCTGTCAGGACATCAGTTGTTGTGGAAGCCGGAGTAGTTCGGCGCTTCCGCGGTCATAACGATGTCGTGCGGATGGGATTCACGCAAGCCAGCGTCGGTGATGCGGATGAAGCGGCCACGCTCCTGCAGTTCCTTGATGTTGTGCGCGCCGACGTAGAACATCGACTGGTGCAGGCCGCCGATCAGCTGGTAGAGCACGGCGCTGAGCGGTCCGCGGTACGGGACTTCACCTTCGACGCCTTCCGGCACGACCTTGTCGTTGCTGGTGACATCGGCCTGGAAGTAGCGGTCCTTGGAGTAGGACTTCTTGCCGCGCGGGGCCATTGCGCCCAGCGAGCCCATGCCGCGATACAGCTTGTACTGCTTACCATGCAGCAGGACCTTCTCGCCCGGGGCTTCCTCGCAGCCTGCGAGCACGCCGCCAAGCATGACAGTGCTCGCTCCGGCGACCAGCGCCTTGGCGATATCGCCGGAATAGTGGATGCCACCGTCGGCGATGCACGGGACGCCCGCGGCCTTGCACACCTGGGCGGCCTCATAGACAGCCGTCAGCTGCGGGACGCCGACACCGGCGACCACGCGGGTGGTGCAGATGGAGCCCGGGCCGACACCGACCTTGACCGCGTCCGCGCCGGCGTCAATCATGGCCTGCGCGCCTTCGCGGGTGGCGATGTTGCCGCCGATGATCTGCACGCCGTTGAATGCCTTGTCGGCCTTGAGGCGACGAATCATGTCGAGTGCCAGACGGGCTTCGCCGTTGGCGGTGTCCACGACGAGCGCGTCAACACCGGCCTCCATAAGGGCGGAGGCACGCTGCCAGGCATCGCCGAAGAAACCGATACCTGCGGCCACGCGCAGACGGCCCTGGTCGTCCTTGGTGGCGTCCGGGTACTGCTCGGTCTTCACGAAGTCCTTAACGGTAATCAGACCGGTCAGATGGCCCTCGTTGTCCACGAGCGGCAGCTTCTCGACCTTGTACTTGGCGAGCAGGCGATGCGCGTCTTCCTTGGAGATGTTGGACGGACCGGTGATCAGGTGGTCCTTGGTCATGACGTCCTTGACCTCGAGACGGTCGTAATCCTCGGAGGGAATGAACCGCATATCGCGGTTGGTGATGATGCCGACGAGCTTGTTGTCCTTGTCCACGACCGGCAGACCGGAGATGTGGAACTTGCCGCACAGCTTGTCAAGGTCGGCGAGCGAGACTTCCGGGTTCACGGTCAGCGGGTCGGTGATCATGCCGGATTCGCTGCGCTTGACGATATCAACCTGAGCGGCCTGATCGTCGATGGACAGGTTGCGGTGGAGCACGCCGATACCACCGTTGCGGGCCATGGCGATAGCCATGTCGGATTCGGTGACGGTATCCATGGCCGCGGAAATCGCCGGGGTCTTCATGGTGATTTCGCGGGTGAGGTGGGTGGTGGTGTCAACTTCAGACGGAATCACATCCGTCTCGTTCGGGAGCAGCAGCACATCGTCATACGCGAGGCCGAGCTTGGCGAAAATCGGAGGGACTGGAGCATATGCTTGCGCTTGCGTGTCAAAATTGGAAGCCATAACCACACTATAAGGTCGTGACCTGACTTGCGACACGCGAACGGCCGAAATGGGCGTCATTACGAGCTTTTCGAGCGCAGCGGCACAAGACATGGACCGTGGGCATCGTGCCACAATCCCGCATCCGCCTGCTGGTAGACAGGCCCGATCACGCTTGCGAGGGACGATCCGTGTCCTTTTCCGTGTCCTTTTCCGCATCCCGCGATTCATTCCCAGCCACGGGAGTCGGCCGATCGGCACCCCGCCCCGACTGCGGACACACATGCTGAGCGGCATGGTGCTTCGAATACGCGGCGTCCTCCTCCATAATCTCCGGAATCCTCCTGCGCAGATACGGCAACATGGTCAGCACGGTCAGCACCGCCGCGGCGACAAGGAAGTCAATCACCACATATCTGACCGGGAAGAACAGGATGGTGACCGACCCGAAGGAAATCAGCGCGGCCCAACCCCACAGAATCAGCACCGCCCCTTGGACGGAATGGCCGATTTTGAGCATCCGGTGATGCAAATGCATGCGGTCGGGGTGCATCGGCGACTGGCCTTTGCTCAAACGCCGCACAATGGCCAGACACATGTCCAGCACCGGCAGGAACAGCACGAGAATCGGCAGCAAAATCGGCATGAATACCGGGACATACACGCTCGTGTGCAACGAAGCCGGATCCAAATGCCCGGTCATCACAATCGACGCGCAGGTGATCAGATAGCCGAGCAGCATCGAGCCGGAATCGCCCATGAACAGTTTCGCAGGATGCCAGTTGTGCAGCAGGAAGCCGATACAGACCCCGACCAACGCGACATCGATGAGCGTAGCCATCGATGCGTAACTGGGTGACGAGCGCGCGAGAATATACGAATACAAGCCGAACGCGATACCGCCGATGGCGACAATGCCGGCGGCAAGCCCGTCCAGGCCGTCCACGAAATTCACCGCGTTGATGGACGCGACAATCAGGAATGCGGTGATGGCCATCGACAGCGTTGGGGACGCGGTGACCAAGGACCCGAGTGGCAGCGAGATAATCTGCAGGCCACCCCACGCCACGAACACGGAGATGAGCAGCTGACCGGCGAGTTTGAGCATCCAGTCCAAATCCCACAGGTCGTCGGCCATGCCGAGCAGGCAGATCATGATCGCGCCCGCCATAACCACCCAAGCCTGATGATTCGCTGTAAACAAGCCGGAAATGAACGGGATGCGGCTGGCGAACAGCATGGCGACCACGAATCCAATCAACATGCCCAAACCACCCATGCGTGGGGTCGGGATGGTGTGCACGTCACGTGCGCGAACCCCGCCGACCGCGCCGATATGAATGGCGATATGGCGAATCAGCGGGGTGATCAGCCACGTGGCTCCCCCGGCGACCGCGGCGATGAACAGGTAGACCCTCATGCGCCCAATCCCCCGCCGTTGATGTGCAGGGCTTCGCGAATCGCCGCCTGATCGATGACGCCTTCGCGCAAGACGTTTATGCCGTCGCGTTCCGTCGGGTCGGCCGCGACCACCGTACTGGCAATATGGCCTTGGGTTGGGCCGCCGTCAAGATACAGATCGACCTGGTCGCCGAACGCGGCGACGGCCTCGTTAACGGTCTGGGCGCTTTCATCGCCGGACCGGTTCGCGCTGGAGGCCGCCACCGGGCCGGTCGCACGCAGGATACGCAAGGACAGCGCGGAATTCGGCACGCGGATCGCCTGTGTCGCATGTCCATCGGATTCATGGCGAATCGTCTTCAACCGGCAATCCTGATCGGCAACGGCAATCGGCGAAAACGCCCCCGGAAGGAAGGCCGCGGCGAGACGGTTCAAGGGGGCCGGAAGGTACAGGCCCAAATCCTCCACATTGTCGGCATCGGCCATGATCACTTGCAACGCCTTGTACCTTGGACGCCGCTTGAGTTGGTAAATCCGGTCGATGGCCTTGCTATTGAACGGATCGCAGGCGATACCGTACACGGTGTCCGTGGGGATGACGATAACCCCGCCATCCTTGATAATCTGCGCCGCCCGCGCAATGGACCCGTCATCGATTGTGCATACCTCGCCCATAAAACCTCCGATTGTTTCACCACTATTGCACCATCGCGTCCCGACGTGCCGGCCGGCGTGCGCTCGGGCCGCAGGACGCGAAGTGCCGGGCGGCATCACTTGATTGCGAACAGATACCGCGGCCGTGACGTGTAATCCAAGCCGGTGCGCGCCTGCGAAAAGCCGTTCGACAGCGCATAGGTGAGCATCCGGTCGGCCTGGGTAATGTCATGCTCAAGCACCAGCGCGCCGCCTTTGCGTAACAGGGCCGCGGTCCGGCGGACAATCTGCTCCGGAATCAGCGTGCCGTCCGCGGAACCGCCGTACAACGCCGCCTGTGGATCGTAATCACGCACCTCGGGTTGTTGCGGGGGCTGAGACATCGGCACGTAGGGGGGATTGGTGACCACAAGATCGACCGAATCGTCCAGCGCGGCCAATGTGGTCGTATCCGTGGCGTCCCCGGCCTGGAGGTGATAGTTGTAGCCGGCCGCGGGATCGTTGCCTGCGACCAGTTTCGCGTTGCGTTTCGTCCACGCGAGCGTCTCCGGGTACTTCTCCACAGCCCACACTTCGGCACCACGCACTTCGGTGACGATGGACAGGCCGATCGCACCGCTGCCCGCACACAAATCCACGACTTTCGGGGCGTACAGGCCTTCACGGGTCAGCCAATCGATGCCTGCCTGCACTACGACTTCGGTTTCCTGACGGGGAATGAACACGCCCGGTCCGACCTGCAAATCGAGGTAGCGGAACGGGACATGGCCGATAATATATTGCAACGGTTCACGCGAAGCGCGACGGTCCATCATCGAGCGGAAGTCGGCGAGCTGACGGTCGCTGGCTTCGAATCCGTCGCCCATGAGCAGGGCTTTGTCAATGTCGCGAGGGCTGGTGTCGCAAGCTTCGGCGAACAACAATCGGGCGTCGTACCGGGCGGTTTCGATGCCCGCATCCTTGAGCCTGTCGGTCGCTTCGGCCAGCATTTGCCTGAGTGTTTCGATGCCCATGCGCGATAGAACTCCCTTCGATTGGACCATACCCGGCGATTGGCGGTCATGACGGCGATGCTGGTCATGTGGGTCATGCCGCATGGCCGTCTGGTCATCATGTCGCCAAACCGTCATGTCGTCATACCGCCATACGAGTGTACAGGTCAGGCCGCGTTCGCGCCTTGATGCTTCTGCTGTTCGAGACGCGCGGCCTCGTCGGCCTGAATGTCGCTGTCGATTACCGCTTGCAGATCGCCGTCCAGCACCTGGTCGAGGTTGTACGCCTTGTAATTCGTGCGATGATCGACGATGCGGTTCTCCGGGAAGTTGTAGGTGCGGATGCGCTCGGAACGGTCCAGCGAACGGACCTGGGAGTGGCGCATATCGGCAGCTTCGGCGGCTTCCTGTTCGTGCTTCATGGCCAGCAGGCGGGATTTCAGGACACGTAGCGCGGCCTGGCGGTTCTGGATCTGCGACTTCTCGTCCTGCATGCTCACGACGATGCCGGTGGGGATATGGGTCATTCGCACCGCGGAATACGTGGTGTTCACCGATTGGCCGCCGGGACCGGAGCTCATGAAGATGTCAATCTTCAAGTCTTTCGGATCGATTTCAATCTCGTCATCGTCGTCATCCGCCTCCGGGAAAACGATGACACCGGCCGCCGAAGTCTGGATGCGCCCCTGCGATTCGGTGACGGGGATGCGCTGCACGCGATGCACGCCGCCCTCGTATTTGAGACTCGCCCAGACGCCGTCCTCCGGTGCAGGGGTGCCTTTCGCGCGGATGGCGAGCTGGACGTCCTTGACGCCGCCGAGTTCAGTGGTGTTCTCGCTTTGGATGGTGGTGGTCCAGCCGCGCTTTTCGGCATACCTGAGGTACATGCGCAGCAGATCGCCGGCGAAGAGGGCGGCTTCCTCACCACCGGTGCCGGCTTTGATTTCCATGATCACATCGCGGGCGTCGTCCGGATCACGCGGGATCAGCGCGGTGCGCAGCGCTTCCTCGGCCTTCGGCAGTTCGGCTTCCAGACGCTTCGCTTCAGCGGCGAAATCCTCGTCCTCGGACGCCATCTCCTTGGCTGCTTCGAGATCGTCGAATATCTGACGGTATTTGGTGTATGCGGCGACGATGATGCCGAGTTCGGCATGGCGACGGCCCAGCTTGCGGATCTTGTCAGGGTCGGAGGCGACTTGAGGCTGCGCCATCTGCCGCTCGATATCGTGATACTCCTCCACCGCGGTCTGCGCCGCAGGGAACTGATCCTGTGGATCCTGTGCCATAAATCATCCTCGTTACCGTATTGCCATTGCACGTGCTGTGCGCGTCTGCATACCAATCCCGTCGACCTCAGCCGTCTGCGCTCCGGCCCTGCGCCGGAAGGCTCAACGGCGGCTGCCGGTCACACATCGGCAATCACGCTTCATCTTGGTCAACTTCACTATCATATAGTCACGCTTGGCCAAGGTTCGTATTCGCACGGTTGTGACCGGGACTGCGGTAGGCGGTAGGCGGCTAATCGTAGCGGCGTGCGACCAAACCGTCGCATAGCACGGTGATACCCTGCACGGACAGAAAGAATCCGCCGACATCCCGGTGCCGTGTGACCGAACCGTCACACCGCGGCGAGATAACTGACGGCATGCGGATACCGGGCAAGACGCCATTGCCGTGAACATGCCAGAAAAACAACAACGCCAGTCCGAAGACTGGCGTTGATAGAAGCCTTACTTGCTGCGCTTGCCGTAACGCTTCTCGAAGCGAGCCACGCGGCCGCCGGTATCCAGAATCTTCTGCTTGCCGGTGTAGAACGGGTGGCAATTCGAGCACACGTCAACCGTCATATGATCGCCAGGGGCGGTGGAACGGGTGACAAACGTGTTGCCGCACGAGCAGGTGACCTGCACGGCGTGATAATCGGGATGAATACCCTGCTTCATGGTGTGTCTCCTATGGAATTCGGGGGACCCGGGTCGCCAACCCCTATGGCGGGCGTGAACCGGAACCGTCAGTATTGTACGCGCGGTCGCGGACGACACGCTGGTGAGCCCACAGCGTATGCGACGCCGCGAACCGGCAGATTGATACAAGAGAACAGTAGTGGGGCCTCACGGGCTTGAACCGTGGACCGGCGGATTATGAGTCCGATGCTCTAACCGACTGAGCTAAGGCCCCACGTTGGAGCAAACCAACTTTTCCAATATAGCAAATCCCCTGACCGCACGCGCCCGTATCCGGAGTTCCGAGAAGCAGATCCGGACGCCTTACAGGATTGCCAACTCCTGACAACGCAGGAACAGCAAAGATTCAGAAAGATCCGCCGATCGCTGAATCAGCCGGTCGCCCCAACAGCGGATACATCAGTCTGCAAGACCGCGAACCGCGCGACCGGAAGCGAAACGGTCCAGCGCACCCGTACGGGCGATGGCAAGATACAGGAACCAGCTCATGATGCCGGCGAAGACCACGCCGCCCACGACCTCGCTGATCAGATGCGTGATGCCACGCGGGCTCAGCAACGCAACGCCCTGATACCTGAAGAACAGCAGATAGAAGCCGTATTCAAGCGCCACACACAATCCAGAAGCGATGCTCAACGGCAGATTGTACTTGCGATACCGCGCCAACGCGAACGGAATCTCCGCGAACACGCCTTGCAGCGCAGCGGAAATGAACACAAAGGTAAACGCGAAATTATTGCCGAACACCATCTCGGCGACGGCACCCACCAGATTCACGTACACTGCGGCACCGGGCTTGCGGATGATCAGCAATGCGAGAGGGCCGGAAAAATACCAGAACGCGTGCAGCACGCTCGCGATGCCCGGCAGCAGCGCGCCCAGCACCGGCGAAATCGCCTGGTACGCGAAATTGAATCCCCAGAACACCAGCCCGCATGCGACGCCGAGTGCGGCACCGACAGCAATATCGGCAGTGGTCCAGCGCAACGTGACCGGGCGTACGGAAAGCACGGTGCCGTTGCCTTGGGAAGATGGATATGTTGATATGGTCGAATCGACCTGATTGCGAGCAGAGTTGCCCATGGGATTCTCCTGTCCCTCATGGTCGCACACAGTATTGTCTCGGAACTCGGGCGTTCCTTGACCTGTGCGACTCGGGCGGGAACGCCACATGACATCGTACCAGTGGACGGGCGCATGTCGCGCTCGCGAAACCGACGTTTCCACTCATCGGCTATAGATTGGATTGATAACGCATGATCACCGCCGAGCAGACCAACGCCCGCGCTATGCCGAACCCATCAGCACATCTCGAGAAAATCCTCAGCATCCTTGTTTAGCGTCAGAAGCCGCACGAGCAAAACGACAAACCCCGTGCGCCAAGGAGGCGGAAATGGCCAGTGACGCAACCCCTGCCGCAGCACCACAAGCCCACGGCACCAGCATTTACGGACCGTTCGCGCAGCAACTGTCGCAAGTCATGGATCGTATCGTCGAACAGATCGAAACATTCGACGCAGAGCAGCGTAGCACCACCGGCGAAGGCGCCTACGAACACTTCAGCCATCGCATCAAAAGCGAGGCGAGCATGTCGATTACACGAGGTTCTTCGAACGCTTCTACCGGGCTGACGAATCGCATAATTCCAGCAAGGAAGGCTTCGGCATCGGCTTGGCGATGGCGCGCGAACTGACCCGGCGTATGCACGGCGACATCAGCGCATCATGGCAGCAAGGGCGTATCGCGTTCACGGTCACCATGCGGTAGCGCGCACCGAGACGGCCGCTTGCGGGCCGACGACATTGCCGGTCCTCCATCGGCCACGAAACAGCAATTGCGCGTGCACAGGCACCGCAGCCCATACGTTGAAGCCCCATCCGCACTGGGCGCGAGCGGGGCTTCAATGCGACGGCATCAATCAGAGCAATCAGTCAGTCGCGGCAGCGACAGAGGCAGCGGCCGTTGCGACCGGCTGCTTGGTCGGCTTGCCATCGACGGAATCACGCGGAATACCGTACTTGTCATCATGACGACGCCACCAAGCGGACAGCACCGAACCGGAAATGTTGTGCCACACGCTGAAGAACGTGGACGGAATAGCAGTGACCGGCGTCGCCGCGAACGATGTCAACGCAAGCGTGGCGCCAAGGCCGGAATCCTGCATACCCACCTCGAAGGTGATGGCCTTCTGCTGCGCGTAGCGGAAACCTTTCGGATACACCTTGTACATGAGTTTCGAGAAACCGAACCCAAGCGCATAACCGCACAGATTGTGCAGAATCACAACAGGAATCGCAAGCAGCGTTTCGGAGCTGAACAGCTTGGACGCGTTCGCGGACACGACAACGCCGATGATCAGCAGAATCGCGACTTGCGAGATGATCGGCAGCACAGGCGTGACCTTTTCGATCTTCTCCTTGAAAATCATATGGCACGTGACACCAAGCGCAACCGGCACCAGCACAATGGTCAACGCGCTGAGGAACAGCGACTGCCACGGAATCGCCACATAGCGGGAAGCGAGCAGCTGCATCAGCAGCGGAATCATGAACGGCGCAAGCAGCGTGGACAGCAGGCCGATCGACACGTCGAGCGCGACATCGCCACGCGACAGGAAGCTCATCACATTCGACGACGTACCGGACGGGCAGCATCCAACCAAAATCACACCAACGGCGATTGCACCATCAAGGTGGAAGATCCAGCACAGCAAGACGGCGACCAGCGGCATGATCACGTAGTGGGCGACAGTTCCGACAATAACCATCAACGGTTGTTTGACTATACGCGCGAAATCATCGACCGACAGCGTCAGGCCCATACCAAACAGGACGATACCCAGCAGATAACCGGCATATCCCTTCGCCCACACTGATCGCAGGCACAAAATAGTTGATTGCGGCCCACACGATGACAATCAGCGTGAACCATTTCGTAAGCCATGACGCGGCTTGTTTTACTTTCTCCATAATGGATAACCCTCTTTTCGCCTCAACTGCAGGCTTACTGGGCATATTAGGCGGAATGAGGATATCCGGACAACGATGGTCAGGATGTGGAATTTCTTCTGACACACACGACGGACCGGGCAGAGCCAGGCATCAAGCGCACCGGACCATGCAGGGAAAATCGTGCCCGGAACGCGATTCGAACGCGCGACACCCGCTTTAGGAGAGCGGTGCTCTATCCACTGAGCTACCCGGGCAACAGATGATATTGTACACACAACCGCCCACCAGCTGTGCGCACCCGTTGTCACCGTGTTTGCGAGACCCGGATCAATGCACCTGCGAACGCTTACAGAGAGCGCCTGCGCAGAGCGCGCCGAAGCCCTCCTATAGTGGAAGTCATGATCGACCATATGACCTTGCATGTCAGCGATGCCAACCGTTCCATTGAGTTTTACACGAAAGCGCTGGCACCACTCGGGTACCTTCCCAAAGCCCATCACGAGCCGACTATCGGTTTCGGGGTGGATGATGGCACGCCGCGCAGCGATTTCTACGTCTCCCCCGCGCAGCCCGGGACGACTCCAGCACCGACCCATATCGCGTTCCGCGCGGATAGCGAGCAGACCGTCAAGGCGTTTTATGATGCGGCGCTGGCAGCCGGTGGACGCGACAACGGAGCCCCGGGACCGCGCGCGTACCATCCGGGGTATTACGCGGCGTTTGTGCTCGACCCGGACGGCAACAATATTGAGGCGGTTGTCGATTGGTCGCATCCACAAGCCGGCAGGCAGGCGTAACGGACCGTCAGCGCATCGCAGCGTTCAAATCGCGTCCGCTACACTGCGGCGTCTTGGCAGAGCACGGCGTAAGATACGCAACTACACGACCGGCTCGCGGCCATACGCGCGTATCGCGCTGACACAACCGCGAAGCCAGCCAACCTGTCCCATGTGGTAAGGAAGTTGGTATGAAAACCACAGTATTGGTGTTCCACCCGAATCTTGAGATTTCGCGCGTCAACAAGGAACTCGCGCAAGCCGTGCTCAACGACCCCGATCATGACGTGACCGTCCGCGACGAGTACGCCGCGTATCCCGACGGTCGCATCGACATCGCCGCCGAACAGCGTCTCGTCGAGGACTCGGACCGGATCGTCCTGCAGTTCCCCTTCTACTGGTACAGCTCCCCCTCGCTGCTCAAGCTGTGGGAGGACAAGGTGCTCGAATACGGCTGGGCGTACGGCTCGACCGGGCACGCGTTCGAAGGCAAGGAAATCATGCTCGCCGTTTCCGCCGGCAGTGGCGAAGCGGACTATCAGCATGATGGCTCGCACCATGCGACTATGGAGGAGCTGCTCAAACCGTTCGCAACCATGGCTGACTACGTGGGTGCGCGCTATCTGCCGCCGTTCGTGGTGTACGGAGTCGGCGCGGGCATTGACGACGACACGCTTGCCGCCACCGCACGACGCTACGCGCAGGTCATCAACGAGCCGGCCAAGTAAGTCACATTCGCGTCCGCCGATGAGTATCCGCATCGAGAGCCTTTCCGGACCAAGTGAAGCCGAGCGGCAATGCGTTCGACGCATTCTGCAACGCTATAATCTCGCCCATTTTGAGACGACCGATGAGCAGGAGTTCACGATTGTCGCGCGCGATGACGAATTGACGGCGTGCGGCCCGCTACCGCTCGAGCCGGAAACCGTGGCTGACGCGTCTGCCGCCTCAGCCGAAGATGCAACTTTGTCCGAAGGCTCTACCGCACCCGCAGACATCATCTCGGCCAAATCTACGACCTCGCCCGG
>RRZU010118596.1_pt1 | contig 32387 bp, 38 predicted proteins | sample 2165561 | NCBI WGS metagenome assembly RRZU01 (sample SAMN10456909, study PRJNA506462) | wastewater metagenome | isolation source: wastewater sludge | place: USA: Moscow, Idaho | reverse complement strand
TAATAGAGGCAAATATAAATGTTATTTTGGTTGAAGATAAAAAAATGCATTTAAAAATGATGCTTTTTGATAATAAGCTAGCACTAATTGGAAGTTTGAATTTCACAAAAAAATCTTTTGAAGAGAATATAGATATGGCATATTTTACTAAAGATTGGAAATTAGTCGGAAAATTAAAAGATTTTGTAGCAAAGTTTGAATAAAATATATACTTAAATTTTATTAAAGGATTAATTTTGTTACAATTTTTTGTTATAGCATATTGTTTATATTTTTTCTTTACAATTTATACATCTTTTATGCAAATTGGTTTTGTAAAAGATAGTATGAAAAAAAGAGCAGTTATTTTAAGTACTAAAAAATATTATGAGGCTGCAAATTATAGTATTGATAAAGAAAAATTAGCAATTGTTAGTACATTTTTTGATTTTATTATATTTGTTTTTTGGTTGGGGTTTGGACTTAAATTTTTGGATAGTCAAATAGTAACTGATTCACAAATTCTAAAAGCTGTTATTTTTATAAACCTTTTCATAGTCGTAAATTATATTTTTACTTTACCATTTTCACTTTATCAAACTTTTAAATTAGATAAAAAATATGGTTTTTCAAATATGACACCAGCTTTATATTTAAAAGATACTATAAAATCTGCTTTACTTACGCTTATTTTTGGTTCATTAGTAGTTGCTGGAATTTCATATATCATTTTAAATTTTCCTTTTTGGTGGATTTTTGGATTTATCTTTATTTTTGCTGTTATTATTTTAATAAACATGCTTTATCCAGTTATTAGAGATAAAATGTTTGATAAATTTGAAAAATTAAAAGACAGTGTTCTAGAAGAAAAAATCAATAATCTTTTAAAAGAAGTTGGATTTAAAAGTAGTGGAGTATTTAGCGTTGATGCAAGTAAAAGAGATAGTAGATTAAATGCTTATTTTGGAGGACTTGGAAGTACAAAAAGAGTTGTTTTATTTGATACATTGGTTGAAAAATTAACACATAATGAACTTCTTGCTGTTTTAGGTCATGAATTAGGACATTTTAAAAATGGTGATATTTTAAAAAATATAGGAATTATCGGGTTAGTAATGTTTATATTTTTTGCAATTTTTGGAAATTTAAATGAAGAGTTATTTTTAAGTCTTGGATTAAATAGTGAACCATCATCAATCATTGCAATATTTTTGATATTTTCACCAGCTCTTAGCTTTTTCTTGATGCCTTTAATCTCATTAATTTCAAGATACAATGAATATGCAGCTGATAGTTTTGGTTCAAATTTATCAAGTAAAGAAGATTTAGTAAATGCTTTATTAAAACTTGCAAATGAAAATAAATCTTTTCCTCATTCACATAAACTTTATATCTTTTTCTACTATTCACATCCACCTTTGATTGAGAGATTCAAAGAGCTTGGATACGATGTTGAAAAAGAGAAATTTATATGATTTTAGAATTTGAAAGTACAAACTTTTATTTAATAGTCGCAATTATTTTTATAGTTTTTGCGGCTATTTTGTTTTTTGTAACTGAAAAATATAAATCAAAAATAAAAACTTTAGAGTTAGAAAAAGAGTTTTTAGAAACTTCTTTAGCACAAAACAGAGAAAATCAAAATATCCTAAAAATGGAAATAGAGAATATTACTTCAAAAATTTTTGAAGAAAATTCAAAAAAATCAAATCAAAATATAAATCAAATTTTAGAACCATTTAAATCGCAATTAAATATATTTGGTAATAGAGTAAATGAAGTTTTTACGGAAGAAACTAAACAAAGAGTATCTCTTTTAACAGAGATAAAAAATCTAAAAGAATTAAATAATCAAATATCAAATGATGCAAATAATCTTGCAAATGCACTAAAAGGACAAAGTAAAATTCAAGGGGATTGGGGAGAGATGATTTTAGAATCTATTCTAAAGCAATCGGGACTTAGAAAAGATTTAGAGTATAAAGTTCAAAATTCATATAAAAATAGTGAAGGACAAACTTTAAGACCTGATGTAATAGTTCATCTTCCTACAAATAAAGATGTTATTATTGATTCAAAACTCTCTTTAAATTCTTATATTGATTATTTCAATAGTAAAGATGAAGGTGAAAAAAAAGAGCATATAAATAGATTAATTTTTTCTATTAAAAATCATATAAAAGATCTTAGCTCTAAAAAATATGAGAGTTTAGAATCTCTTAGGACTTTAGATTTTGTTTTGATGTTTGTTCCAATTGAAGGTGCATTTTCACTTTTAATGTCGCAAAATAATACTATTTTTGAAACTGCATTAAAATCAAATATAGTAATAGTTTCTCCAACAACACTTTATTCAAGTTTAAAAGTAATAGAAAATCTTTGGCAAGATAATAGACAAAGTGAAAATGCTAAAGAGATATCAAAACAGGCGGCTGATTTATATGATAAATTTGTTGGTTTTTTAAATGATTTTGAAGAGATTGGAAAAAGTATAGATAAAAGTAAAGATTCTTATGAAAAAGCTATAAATAAATTAAGTAGTGGAAGAGGAAACTTAATATCTAGAAGTCAAAAATTTTTAGATTTAGGTGTAAAACCAACAAAATTGATTGATAATAAGTTTATTAAAGAGGAATATGAGTTATGAAATGGGAAGATAATAGAAGAAGCTCAAATGTAGAAGATAGACGGGATGAAACTCAGAACTTTGGATCTAGAACAAGTGGAGGCTCAATTTTAAGTCTTTTGCCTCTTATTAGAACTCTTTTAGGAACAAAAATTGGAAGAATTATTCTAATTATAGGAGTTCTTTTATATTTTGTATTTGGAATAAATCCTTTATCTCTTATTGATGGAGGAGTTTCTACTCAAACAAATCAAACTAAAGTTGTAAATAAACAAATTGATGATAGACAAGCAGAGTTTGTAAGTGTTGTTTTAGCACAAACAGAAGATATTTGGAGAGAAGTTTTAAGAAAAAATGGTCTATCTTATAGTGATGCTAAACTTGTACTTTTTAGAGGAGCTGTAAATAGTGGTTGTGGATTTGCTTCTTCTCAAGTTGGACCTTTTTATTGTCCATTAGATAAAAAAGTATATCTAGATTTATCATTTTTTGATGAGTTAGCAAGAAAGTATAAAGCTCCTGGTGAATTTGCACAAGCATATGTTGTAGCACATGAAATAGGGCATCATGTTCAGAATTTATTAGGAACTTTAAATAAAGTAGAAAAAGCAAAAAATTCTCTTTCAAAAAATGAACAAAATGCTTTACAAGTAAAAGTTGAATTGCAAGCTGATTGCTATTCTGGAATTTGGGCATACTATTCAAAAAAAATGTTTGGTTCAATAGAAGAGGGTGATTTAGAAGCTGGATTAAGAGCAGCTAGTGCTATTGGAGATGATACCTTGCAAAAACAATCACAAGGATATGTTGTACCTGATTCATTTACTCATGGAAGTTCACAGCAAAGAATGGAAGCTTTAAAAAAAGGATTTTATAGTGGAGATTTAAAAACTTGTGCTATAAATTAAAAAATACTTTTAAGCTTTCTTAAAAAATTTAGGAAAGCTTAAATTATTTAAAATATATATTGCAATCATTGCAAAAAATACACCAATAATTGTTGAAAATTCTATCTTCTCATCTAAAAATAGACTTCCTATAATAATTGCACTAGCTGGAACTAAAAATACAAAGCTAGATACTTCTTTTGCTCCATATTTTGCTGCTCCAAAGAAATATATTGAAGTTGCGAAAGTTGTGCTTAGAATAGTGATTATAAACATATTGAACCAAAAAGTTATGTCAAAATTTATTACTTTTGTAAAAATTGAGCTATCAACATAGAAAAAATATAAAACAGAACTAGCTATTAAATAAGTGTAAGTTGTAAAAACAAAAGCATTTATTTTTGTTGACTTTGAAGTAATAATTGTTAGAATTGCCCAAAGCATTGAAGCAACAATAAAAAAGATATTATACTTACTAAAAATAACATCTATATCAAATTGGTATATATTTATCATATTTAAAACACCAAATGCCCCTAAAACTAAAGCAAAAGAGTGCTTTAAACTAATCGTTTTTTTATTTAAAATAGCAACAAAAATATAGGTAATTATTGGAATCATTGAAGGAACCATAGCTCCTCCTAAACTTCCTGTTCCATGTTCAACACCAAAGTACATAAATACAGAGTATAAAACTAAAAAAAGTGAAGCAAATAAAATCAGTACAAACGTTTTAAAATCTAATTTATAGTTCATTTTTAAGAAAACGATTATAGGAGCCATAGATAAAAAACAAATCCCCATTCTTAAAAACACCATTTCGTAGGCATCAATGTAATTTGTAAGAACTTTTGTACTAATCCAAGATGCTCCCCAAAAAATCATTGAAATAATAATTAGGGGATAAAAAAGTTGTTTTGACACTATTTTAAATTGTTTAGTAAAAGAATATCTACTAAATCTCCATTTTTTATATCAGAACTATTTTGTTCTTGTATTAAAAGTGCAGGATTACCGAGCATATTTGTTAAAATAGCACTAGTTCCACTTTTTTTACCAACAAAATCTATAACATACTCATTATTTTCATATTTTACATTACAAGCTGTAAAAATAGTTTTATCTTGAGATTTTCTAAAATTTTGAGTAATTTTAGCTTTTACAAAAGGAAGTTTTTCATTTGAATTTCTAAACTTATAAATTAGAGGTAAAACATACAAAATTGCACAAATAGTAGAAGAATATGCAAAACCTGGAAGTGCTACGATAATTTTTTCATCTTTTAGCGCAACTAGTATATGCATTCCAGGTTTTACTAAAACACCATGAAAAAGAACTTCTGCTTTTAATTTATCTTTAATTACATCTTGAACTAAATCATAATCTCCAACACTAACTCCACCTGTTGTTACAACAATATCTGCATTTTTTAGAGAGTTTTCAAAAAAGTATGTAATATTTTCAAGATTATCATCAACTGGTCCCATTTGCAAAACATTTGCACCATTTGATTTGAATAAAGCTTCTAAAGTTAAATGATTTGAGCTTCTTATTTGAGAGTCATTTGTTTTTTCAACACCTAAGTCTAAAATTTCACTTCCTGTACTTGCAACAGCGATAGTTGGATTTACATAAACATCAATTTGTACGATATTTAATGAAGCTAATACTCCAATTTCGCTAAATCCAATTTTAGTACCTTTTTGGATTAAAATTTCATCTTTTCTGTAGTTTTCACCAATTTTTCTTACAGCAAACCCTTTTGTAACTGGTTTTGTAATTTTTATTTTATTTCCAGATACTTCAACATTTTCAATAGGGATTAATGTATCACTACCTTTTGGCATTAGTGAACCTGTAAAAGTTTTTATACAAGTTCCATTTACAACATTAGTTTCTACTACAAAACCAGCAGGATTTTTATCTGTTATTTCTAGAAAATCTTGATTTATATCTTCATATTTAAATGCATAGCCATCCATACCTGAAGTTGGAAATTCTGGACTATTATGATCTGCAATAATATCTTTTGCTAAAATATAACCAATTGCATCTGAGATAAATAATCTTTTTGTGGAATGAGTTATTTTGATATTTTCTAAAATCTCTAAAGATTTTTTATATGTAATAAATTCTCTCATTATTTTTCACTTAATCTATTATATTTTAAAATGATAATTTGTTCATAAAGCATTTTTCCAAACCCTGCAGGCAAATTTTCATTTGAATTTTCAACATTTTCAATAATTCTTTTAATCTCGTTTTCATTTAAGTAGATTGCGACTGGCAAAATAGTTTCTTTTAGTTTATCTATAAATATTTTTTCTTCTTCTAGGGTCATCTTAACTCTTTAAATAATTTTTTAAAATAGATTATATAGTTTTTAACTAAAATAGTTTATTAAAACTTTTTAGATATAATCGCAAAAAAATATAGTTTAGGAATATTAAAATTGATAGAAATAAGCAAAAAAATAACTTCAAATGTAGCAAAAGTAAATGCTGAATTTGGATTAATAAAAGAGGGTGATAGAGTTATGGTTGGATTTAGTGGAGGAAAAGATTCTCTAACACTAATTCATACTTTAAATAGAATGAAAAAGAAAGCACCTTTTAAATTTGATTTTAAAGCAGTAACAATTACTTATGGAATGGGTGAACAAATAGAATTTTTAAGTAATCATTGTAAAGAGCATGGAATTGAACATGAAATAATTGATACTCAGATTTTTGATCTTGCTGGTGAAAAAATAAGAAAAAACTCATCTTTTTGTTCTTTTTTCTCAAGAATGAGAAGAGGATATTTATATACAACAGCATTGGAACAAGGATACAATAAAGTTGCATTAGGACACCATTTAGACGATGCAATGGAGTCGTATTTTATGAATTTATTTTATAATGGAACAATGAGAACAATGCCTCCAAAATATACTGCAAATAATGGTTTAGAAGTTATTAGACCTTTAATCTTTTGTAGAGAGAGACAACTAAGAGCATTTGCAGCTTCAAATGAGATTAGAGTAATTGGAGATGAAGCTTGTCCAGGGCTTAGATTTGACGTAAAAATGCCTCATGCAAGAGCTGCAACAAAAGAGCTTCTAGCAAAACTTGAAGAGCAAAATCCTAAAATTTTTGTTTCAATGAAAAGTGCATTTAGTAATATACAACTTCCAACATTTTTTTATAAAGATTTAAAAGATATAAAATTAAATATTGAAGATGAAAATATATGAAAATATTAGTTTCATCTTGTCTTTTAGGTGAAGATACAAGATATGATGGATTAAATTCAAGTGTTGCTATGAATCCAAAATTTAAGTTCAGTCAAAAAGAGCTTTTTATGGATATTATGTGTGAAAATGAAATATTTTCTATTTGTCCAGAAGTAGCTGGCGGACTTGGAATTCCAAGAAATAAAGCTGAAATAACAAGTCATAGTAAACCTTTTAAAGTGTTAGACATAGAACAAAATGATGTTACTATTAATTTTTTGTTAGGAGCTAAAAAAGCTCTTGATATTTGCTTGGAAAATGGTATAAAAGTTGCTCTATTTAAATCAAAGTCTCCATCTTGTGGGAATAATAGTATTTATGATGGAACTTTTAGTGAAAATTTAATAGAAGAAAAAGGTCTTAGTGCAAGACTTTTAGAAGAGAATGGAATAAAAGTTTTCAATGAATTTGAGCTTGAAGAGTTAAAAAAGTTTATAAAGAAAAATCGTTCTCTATAAACTTTTTAATATTTATATAAACTCGTTTATAAAACTAGTTAATCTTAGTGGATCTAAAGCTCCACTGTTTCTTTTTTTCTCTAATCCTGATTTAAAAACAACTAAAGTAGGTATAGATCTAATTTGGAATCTAGCACCTAAATTTGGTAAAGCCTCTGTATTTACTTTTACAAAAAGTGCTTTTAAAGGATATTTTTGTGCTGTTTGGTTAAATATAGGAGCAAACATTTTACAAGGTCCACACCAAGGCGCCCAAAAATCAACAATTACTGGAATATCAGAGTTTGCTAAAATATGATCTATATTATTTTCATCAGCCTCTATTGGAGTCGTATCAAGTAAAGAATTTTTACAAGATCCACAATTTGCTTTTGTATAACCATCTTTTTGTGGGATCTTGTTTACTTTTAAACAGTGTGGGCAAATCACATTTAGAGATGACATATTAAGCCTTTAAATCCAATAATCTATCCATTACAGCGCTTTGCACTTCTATACTTTTTGCATTTGCACTATATGAAATAATTTCTGGAATTTGTCCAGTAACTTGTTCTATTAAATCACCACTTACTTCTTGAAGAGCAGGATCTCCAACAACTTTAGCAACATCTGATATATTTGAAATATTTTCTTGAAGTTGTAAAGCAGAGCTAACCATAGCTCCTAAATTGTTATCTATTCTCATTTTCATCTCCTTTCAAGCTTAATAAAAGCATTTTATTTAAATTTGCAGTTTGAGCTATTCCCAGATCAGCTGCACTTAAATCATCAGGTGAGCTAGAAGCTTTTTTTATCTGTTCAATTTTTGCCATCGCAGCTTTTGGATCTGTAGGCATAGATACATCAAGCTTTACATATCCACCCATTGCATATAACTTACCATCCGGACCCATTTGATAGTTATAGTTTATAGGACTGCTACTTTTCCCTAAGTTAGCATGGATTTGTTCATGATTTCTAATCTCTTTATCTTTTGACTTAAATTTTTCTACGACTCTTGAATAATCACTTTCATCATAGTTTTTTTCACCTAAAACTACTTTATCTTTTTTCTCAAAAGCTGATTTTTCAAATTCTTTTTTATCAATACTAGCCAATTCGCTTTTTTTCTGAGCTAATTGAGCATAAATTGTAGAAGCACTTAAATAATCACTTTTTAATTCCATACAAACCCTCTATAATTTCTTTTATCCTATCATAATTTTTGTTATTTTTCTATAAATTAAAGATATATTTGATAAAATAATTTTTATGTTCACTAATTTTTTACAATCAACAACTTCGAAGTTGCTACTATTAGTATTTACTGTTTTTATGGCACTTGTATTTTCTGCTATATTATTTAATTCTCAGGTTGAGAAGTTAAAAAAACAGATAGACATATTGTATTTTGGAGATTTTATTCCTGTTGTTAAACTTCAAACTATAAAAAGTGATTTTGAAACAATAATTTCTTGTTTAAATGAAAACAAAAACTGTGATATAAGTAAAGAAAAGGATTCTATTTTAACTGAATGGAATTATTATTTCTCATCTTTTAAAACTCAAAAAGAGAAAGATGTTGTTAATTCAATAAATAGTGATATCTTAAAATCTTTTGAAATAAATAAAATAGATGAATATGATAAAAATTTAAATAGTGCAGATATTTTAATAAAATATGAAACAAAACAAGCTTTTTTACAAAGACAAGTTTTTTTAGAAGAGTATGGACAAATGCAAAATTATATTTTTTATAATATATTATTTATTTTAATTTTTGCATTTTTAATAATATTATTTATCGTTTATCAAATCATAAAAAAAGATAAGCAACTACAAATTTTAAATAAAAAATATCAAATAGAGTCTATAACCGATTCCCTTACTACTTTGTATAACAGAAAACATTTTGATACTATTTTTGATAGTATGACTTTTATTTCAAATGAAAATTCATGGAAAAGTGCTTTAATCATTGTAGATATAGATTATTTTAAAAATTACAATGATACTTATGGGCATGATATGGGAGATGAGGCACTTCAAAAAGTTGCTTTATGCATAAAAGAGCATTTCTCGAAACAGTATGAATATGTTTTTAGATTAGGTGGAGAAGAATTTGGGATTATTTTATTTAATATAGATGAAAAATCTTTTGAAAATAGTTTAGAAGAGCTTAACAAAAATGTAATCAAATTACAAATTGAGCATAAAAATAGTAAAATATTGGACTTGGTTTCAGTTTCTATTGGAGCAGTGATTTATGAACCTAAAAGTTATATTTCTGCAAATAGATTATATAAAATGGCTGATGAGTCTTTGTATGATGCTAAAAATAGTGGTAGAAATCGATATAAAATATACAAAAAAGAGGAAGAATGAATTTTTTATTCAACAAATATAGTCACTTTAATTTAGCAAATATTGTAACTTTCTTTAACATAGCTAGTGGAATTTTTGCAATATATTTTTTAACTCATGATGAGTTTTTTGCAGCAGCATTATTTGCTTGGTTAGCTGGTGCTTTTGATATCTTTGATGGAAAAATAGCTAGAAAATATAACCTTTCAACAGAATTTGGAATTCAGCTTGATTCTTATGCTGATTTTTTATCTTTTGTAATTGTTCCTGCAATGTTTATTTATTTTGCTATTTTCAATGGAAAAGAAGAATTCTTTAATATGGCATTAATTGCAGGTGCTTTTGTTTACTATATAATTTCAGGATTAAGAAGATTAATTCAATTTAACTTAAATGCTGAAGAGGGTGAAGTTGAGAAATACTTTACAGGTGTACCAACACCATTAGGTGCAATTTTACTTTGGGTAGTTTATTTGATTTATCTAACAGGATTCATTCATGAATATTTTGTTTTAGGAATGATGGTAATAATTGGTTTTTTACTGAATTCTAAAATAAAAATAAAGCATTTATGAAAAAAGAGCTTATAACTATTGATTTAGGATCAAACTCATTTAGAGTTTTGAAGTTTGATTGTTTAAATTTTAAGATTGTTGATGAATTTCATCAAGTTGTTGGTTTGGCAGATGGTTTAGTAAATAGCGGTATGATAAGTTTTGAAGCTCAAAACAGAGTAATTGAAGCTTTAAAATCATCTTCAGAGAAGTTAAAATTTGATCCTAAAGACGCTGTTTGTGTTACGACTGCTGCTATGAGAAAAGCTAATAATTCTAATGAAGTTTTAAAATTTTTAGAAAAAAATAGTGGTGCAAAGTTTAGAATAATAGATGCTGAAGAAGAAGCTAGATTGACTTTACTTGCTATAAAATATGCACTAGAAAGAGAAAATTTAAAATCAGAAAAATTTATGGTTTTAGATATTGGAGGAGGGTCAACTGAACTTACAGTAAGTTTAGAAGATAAATCTTTTACTAGAAGTTTTGATTTTGGAATAGTAACAATGACTCAAAAATCATTGAAAAATGGTGATTTGTTTCAAGATTTAGATAAAAGAAAAGAAGAAGTAAAAGAGTTTTTAAATACCTTAGATTTTGATATAAAAGATTTTCCATTTGTTGCAACTGCTGGAACACCAACGACACTAGCTGCTGTGAAAATTGGAATGGATTATTTTAATTATGATAAAGATAAGATAAATGGAATGGTTTTAGAATATTTGGATTTAGAAAATGGTTTAAATATTTTAAAGAATAAAACAATAGAAGAGACAACAAGACTTGTAGGAAAAGGAAGAGTTGAGTTTATGGAAGTTGGGACTTACATATATAAAATGTTTTTTGATGTATTAGGAAAGAATACTTCAATTGTTTTAGATGATGGTTTAAGAGAGGGTGTTGCAATAGATTGCGCACTGAAAATGAGTGGTAAGGCTTAAGAAAGAAGCCTTACACTTTGTTCTTGAATAATATTTGCTTGAGAAGCTATAAGATTCCCCGCATTAATACTTATGTTTGATTTTGAAAAATCACTAGTTTCTTTTCCAAAATTTATACTATTTTTATAGAGATTATCATTTTGCTCTTTTATAGAGTTTGTAGCTTTGTTTTCTAACTCTTTACTAAAGTTATTAAAGTTATCTGTCAATTTACTTAGAGCATCTGATATACTTGAAACTAATTGTTTAGCAGTTGATAAATTTGAGATGTTATTTAAATCATTATTGTTTATAGTTTCAAAAATTTGGTTTGCGAAACTTGAAATGTTTGGTTTTTGCATTGAAAAAGTTTGATTTTTTGTACTAATTTCAATATTTTGACTATCATCATAATAATTTTGAACAAGAAGAGATTCTCTCTTATAATTTGTTTCATAAGATATTTTGTTAAAAGCTCTTAAATCTTCATTTATACTTTGTTTAATATCATTTTTGTTATTTAAATTATCTATATTTTCAAGTTTTGTTTGGATGTTTTGTAGATAGTTCTGTTGTTTATCTAAAGCATTTGTAGCTATCTTTGATATTGCAATACCATCATTTAGTGATTGGATGTTTGTTGAAAATTCACTTCTTTGTTTACTTAGATTACTTAGATTAAGATCTAACTCATTTGTATTTAAATCACTTACTTTTCGAACAGTATCTGATTTATTTAACTGAAGCTGAGAGTTATTACCAATCCCAGATAACGAATTGTTATTAACACTAGTTAATGGATTATTATTTATCTGATTTACATCCATCTTCAATCCCTTTAAAAATTATTTTTTAGATTATATCAAAATAAATCTATTTTTTTGTCAAATAAAAAAGGAAAAAAAAGAAAATTAACTTATTTATACAAAGGTAAATTAATCGAACTTTGAGTAAAATCTAATCTTACTTTTTAATTTATGGAGAAGACTTATGAAAATGACTGGCGCAAAAATGGTAATAGAATCATTACATCAAGAAGGGGTTGAAGTTGTATTTGGATACCCTGGAGGCGCTATTATGAACGTCTACGATGAGATTTACAAGCAAAACTATTTTGAACATATTTTAAACAGACATGAACAAGCTTGTGTAATTGCAGCCGAAGGATATGCTAGAAGTACAGGAAAAACTGGAGTTGCAATAGTAACATCAGGTCCTGGATTTACAAATGCAGTAACAGGAATTGCTGATGCTTATATGGATTCGATTCCATTAGTTATAATATCAGGACAAGTTCCAACTACAATTATTGGAACAGATGGTTTTCAAGAAATTGATGCAGTTGGAATTTCAAGACCTTGTACAAAACACAACTATTTAGTAAATAAAATTGAAGATTTACCAAAAATAATTAAAGAGGCATTTCACATAGCAAGTACTGGAAGACCAGGACCTGTTCATATTGATATTCCAAAAGATATAACAGCACAAGTTGCAGATTTTATATATCCAACAGAAGTGAATATGCCAACATATAAACCAACTGTAAACTACAATAAAAAACAGTTAAAAAGAGCAATGGAAGCTATAAGTTGTGCAAAAAAACCTCTTTTATATATTGGTGGAGGAGCGATTTTATCAAATTGTGGTTATGAGATTAGAGATTTAGCAAAAAAATTAAATATTCCAGCAGTTGAGACACTAATGGCAAGAGGGGTAATGGGTGATAATAATCCATTGTTTTTTGGAATGTTAGGAATGCATGGAGAATTTGCTGCAAATATGGCTGCATATGAAACAGATTTATTAATCTCTTTAGGAGCTAGATTTGATGATAGGGTAACAGGAAGATTAGATGAATTTGCTTCAAAAGCTAAAGTTATTCATATTGATATTGATCCAACATCAATTGCAAAACTTGTAGTTCCAGATTATCCAATTGTTGGAGATTTGAAATTAACTGTAAAAGCTATGATTGAAGAAGCTGATGAGATTGAAATAAATGATTTTTCTAATTGGGTAGAGTTACTAAGAGATTATAGAGAAAAAGAGCCTTTAAGATATATTGATTCAAATGAATTAATCAAACCTCAATGGGTAATAGAAAAAGTTGGAAAAATTTTAGGTGACAATGCAATTGTTTCAACAGATGTTGGTCAACATCAAATGTGGACAGCTCAATTTTTTCCATTTTCACATCCAAGACAATGGATTACAAGTGGTGGATTAGGAACTATGGGATTTGGTTTACCAGCTGCCTTAGGAGCTGCTAGAGCATTTAAAGATTCAAATAGAGTTGTTGTAAATTTTACAGGTGATGGTTCAATTTTAATGAATATTCAAGAACTTATGACTTGTGTAGAATATGAGTTACCAGTAATTAATATTATTCTAAATAATAATTATTTAGGAATGGTTAGACAATGGCAAACAATGTTCTATGATAATAGATTATCAGAAACTGATCTTACAAAACAACCTGATTTTCCAATGCTTTGTAAAGCTTTTGGAGGTTTAGGTTATAGAGTAGGTACAAAAGATGAATTTGAAGTTGCCTTAAAAGATGCAGTTGAACAAAAAAAACCAGCGATGATAGAAGTAATTGTTGCTAGAAATGAAGAGGTATTACCAATGGTTCCAAATGGACATTCACTAAATGAGATGACTTTATTAAAAGGAGATAGATAATGACTAACTTCAATACTTATTACAATAGCGAAACTATAAGACAAGTTATCTCTGTAGTTGTTTTAAATGAGCACAATGTATTATCAAGAATTATTGGTCTTTTTTCAGCTAGAGGTTATAATATCGATTCTTTAACAGTTGCTCCGATGGCTGAGAGTCAATATTCAAGAATGACAATAGTTACAACAGGTGATAAAAGAGTAATTGATCAAATAGTAAAACAATTAAATAAATTAATTCCTGTTTTAAAAGTAAATGAACATAAAAATGTAATTGAAAAAGATACAGTTTTAATGAAATTCTCAATAGATAATAATTTAGCGGATATTGATGTAATTGCAAGAGCTTATCATGGAACTATTCAAAATGTTACTGATGAAGCTATTATTGTTTCTGCAACGGATTCAAGTGATAGAATTTTAAATTTTATAAAAGTTATGGAAAAATTTAATCCTCTTGAAGTCGTGAGAAGCGGAATTGTTGCCATAGAAAGATAAGAGTTTACTCTTATCTTTTTTTATTTAAGGATAAAATATGAAATTAAATGAAATAGCTGAAATTGTTGGTTTAGAGTGTAAAAGTGATATTGAAATTACTGCATTAAACTCCTTGTTAGATGCTACAAATAGCGAACTTACTTTTTTAGAGAATAAAAAATATATAGATGATTTGAAAAATACAAATGCAGCAGCTGTTTTAGTAACTTTAGAAAATAGTAAAGAAGTTCCAAGCTCTACGGTTGCAATTATTTGTGAAGAACCTTATTTATATTTAGCAAAAATATCAAAACTTTTTGCACCAAATATCATAGAACTAGATGGTGAAAAACCAGTAGTTGGTGGTGGTACAAAAGTTATGCCAAATGTATATATTGGTAAAAATTCAAAAATTGGAAGCGATTGTACTATTATGGCAGGAGCCTTTATAGGAGATAATGTAACTATTGGAAATAATACAGTTATTTACCCAAATGTATCAATTTACAGAGATTGTAAGATTGGAAATGACTGTATAATTCATGCTGGAACGGTAATTGGTAGTGATGGATTTGGATTTGCAAATACAAAAGATGGAAAATATATAAAAATCTATCAAAATGGAAATGTTATTATTGGTTCTGATGTTGAAATTGGGGCAAATTGTACTATTGATAGAGCAGTTTTTAAATCTACTATAATTGAAGATGGTGTTAGAATTGACAACTTAGTTCATATAGCACATAATTGTAAAATAAGTAAGGGATGTATTTTAGTGACTCAAGTTGGAATTTCTGGGTCTACGACACTTCATCCTTATGTTGTAATGGGTGGACAAAGTGCAGCTGCAGGGCATTTAGAAATAGCACCATTTACAACAATAGCAGCACGAGGTGGAGTTACAAAAAGTATAACTGAACCGAAAAAATCATGGGCTGGTTTTCCTTTATTTGAGCATAGACAATGGCTTAAACTACAAGGTAAAATTTCAAATTTATTAAAATAATTTCATAAAAGGTTGCACCATTACAAAAAAAATTATTTCTTTAATTGTTTTATTTATTTTATTATATTTTCAATTCTCAGTTTTTGCAAATTCTAAAGAGATTGTTGGTGATGTAGGTTTTGCATTTTCAGAGTTTTCAATAAAATATTTTTCATATTTATCATACATTTATTTGTTTATTTTTATTCATCCTATTTATATGATTAATTTTAAGAAAAATATCGATAATAAAGATATTATTTTAAATATTGCTGTATTACTTTTAATATTTTTTGTTTCTTTAATTTTTCAAGCTTTAGTAGTAGAAAATCCTTATAATAGAGGAGAAATAGGTAATATTTTAGTTGATAGCTTGTCTCCTATAATTGGAAATATTGGTTTATATCTATTTGTTACTTTTGGATTTGTAATATCTATACTTATTTTATTTGAATTATCAGATTATGATGTGGAAGATTTAAAAAAATTAAAACACAGAATAAAGCTAAGAAATGCTCAAATGGCAAATAAAATATCAAAAGTTGTAAAGGTTACAACAGAAGTTTCTAATTATCCTGCAAAGCCTCAACAAATAGTTAAAAAAGAGGTTGTTATACCTGCTCAAAAAACAGTTGAACAAAGAATAAGAGAACAACAAGAAACTATTTTAAAAGCAAAGATAGAAGAGCTTAAAAAAGAAGAGGAATCTTTTGAAGAAGAACCAATAGTAAAAATTTCTAAAAAAGATAAAGATTTGGCTTTAAATAACTTCGAAGATGAAATAGTAGTTCCTCAAACAAATAGTATAATTGTTGAAGAGTTAGAAGAAAATGCAAAACTTTTATCTGAATTGGAGTTCGGAAAAACAGAAAAACCAAAAGATTTTATACTCCCTCCTACAAGTTTTTTTCAAGATTCTCCAAAAGAGAATAAGACAAAAGTAAATGAAGCATTTATAGATAAAAAAATTGCTGATTTACTTGATAAACTATCTATGTTTAAAATAGATGGAGATGTTGTAAGAACTTATACTGGACCAGTTGTTACAACTTTTGAGTTCAAACCAGCTCCAAATGTGAAAGTATCAAAAATTTTAAGTCTTCAAGATGATTTAGCTATGGCTTTAAAAGCTCAAACAATAAGAATTCAAGCACCAATTCCTGGAAAAGATGTTGTTGGAATTGAAGTTCCAAATGAAGATACTCAAACAATATATTTAAAAGAGATGCTTGATAGTGAAATTTTCCAAAATTCTAAATCTCCATTAACTATGATTTTAGGGAAAGATATTGTCGGTAAACCTTTTGTAACAGATCTTAAAAAACTTCCACATTTACTAATTGCAGGAACTACAGGAAGTGGTAAATCAGTTGGAATTAACTCGATGATTTTATCGTTACTTTATAAAAATTCACCAGATAATTTAAGACTTGTAATGATAGATCCAAAAATGCTTGAATTTTCTATGTATAATGATATCCCACATCTATTAACTCCAGTTATTACAAAAGCTGTTGATGCAATAAATGCGTTAGCAAATATGGTAGGAGAAATGGAAAGACGTTATACGTTGATGGCTAAAACAAGAACTAAAAATATTGAAAATTACAATGAAAAAGCACAAAAAGATGGATTACCTACAATGCCTTATATTGTTGTTGTAATTGATGAGTTAGCTGATTTAATGATGACAAGTGGAAAAGATGTTGAATATTCAATTGCTAGACTTGCTCAGATGGCAAGAGCTAGTGGAATTCACTTAATTGTTGCAACACAAAGACCAAGTGTGGATGTTGTAACAGGACTTATAAAAGCAAATTTACCAAGTAGATTGTCTTATAAAGTAGGGCAAAAAATTGATTCTAAAATTATTCTTGATTCTATGGGTGCTGAATCTTTATTAGGAAGAGGGGATATGTTATTTACACCTCCTGGAACTCCTGGTATTGTAAGAATTCATGCTCCTTGGAGTACAGAAACTGAAATTGAACAAGTTGTTGAATTCTTAAAAAATCAAAGAGAAGTTGAATATGATATGAATTTTATAAAAGATAAAAATTTGAGTATTAGTGGTTCTTCTTCAAAAGGTTCTTCTCAAAATGAAGATATAGAATTAGATGAGCTATATGAAGATGCTAAAGAAGTTATTATTACTGATAAAAAAACATCTATTTCATATCTTCAAAGAAGATTAAGAATTGGATATAACAGAGCAGCTAGTTTAATAGAACAATTAGAACAAACAGGAGTTTTATCAGAAGTTGATGCTAGAGGAAACAGAGAAATCCTGATATAAATTAAAAGAGGAATAAAGATGAAAATTGTAATTCCAGTTGATAAAAAAGATAGATTTCTATCCGTTATATCTTCTATTGAGGAAAATAGGGCATGGGCTGTGGTTAGTTTAGATGGAGCTAAGATAGTTAGTGTTGATTTTTTTGATAGATATGAAGAGATTTTTTGTCTTATAAATAAAGTAGTGGTTATAAATAACCTTGAATTTGTTTGGCCATTTCAAGATGATGGAATAGAAATTTTAATAGCTTCAAAAGAAAAAAGTATTGATGAAATAGTAGAATCTTTGTTATTAAACAGATTAAAGAAGTTATAAAATGTTTAAACAAAATAAAATATATACAGATACTATAATTTTAGGTTTTGCAATATTTTCTATGTATTTTGGTGCTGGAAATATTATTTTCCCACCATACTTAGGCTTAACAAGTGCTAGTGACTGGTATATTTCATTTTTCTCTTATTTTTTAGCTGATATTGGATTTGCTACAATTGCTATGTTTGCATTGCTTAAAGTTGGTGGAAATGTAGACGATTTAACAAATAAACTTGGAAAGCTCTCTGGTATTTTATTAATGTCAGCAATTGTATTGTGCATTGGTCCTTTAATTGCTCTTCCAAGAACAGGTGCTACAACTTATGAAATGCTTGTTGTACCTATATTTGGAGCTAGTTTTTCAAATTCTATTATTACTTCAATTATATATTATGGTTTAATTATGTTTTTTACTTTTCGACCTACTATTATGATAGAAGTTTTAGGAAAAATTTTAACTCCTGTACTTTTTTTTGGATTGATTTTTTTAATTATTAAGGGTTTTGTAACTCCAATAGGTGAGATAATTTTAAATACTACAAATGATAATTTATTTTTTGATGGACTTATATTGGGCTATCAAACCCTTGATGTTTTAGCAGCATTAGCATTTGGAATTATTATTATAAAAACTGTTAAAGCAAAAGGATATAATAACACTAAAACCTCTTTTAAAATTATTGGTTCTGCTTCACTTCTTGCTGCTTTTGGAATAATGATAGTATATTTTGGACTTTCATATTTAGGTGCAACAGCTTCAAGTTTATATGGTGCTGATATCCCAAAAGCTGTTTTATTAAATAAAATAATAAATATTTTATTAGGTGATTATGGAAATATATTTTTAGGAATAGTTGTTTTTTTGGCTTGTTTTACAACAGGAGCAGCTCTTGTAAGTGTTACTGCTGAATACTTTTCTAAATTAAGCAAAAGAAAAATATCTTATAAAACTTTAGTAATAATTGTAACTTTATTTAGTATATTTATTACAAATATAGGACTAGAACAAATTATTTCATTTGCAGGCCCAATTCTAAGTATTGTTTATCCAGCTGCAATTATTTTAGTAGTTTTGGTGTTTTTTGATAAATATATAAATAATAATGTTTATAAATTTGCTGCATTTGCTGCAATGATTTTTTCTTTTTTAGAACTGATTTCTTCAACAACAACTTTTAATATGGGATTTTTAAAATTATTTCCATTGTCAAATGAAGGTTTAGGATGGATTTTACCAGCATTTATTTCTGGTTTTATTGGTTTCTTCATGAAAGTAAAAGCTAAAAATCTATAATTTTTAGGTATAATCCGCAAAAATTATAGATTCAAGGAATTATTTTGAAACAAAAACCTATGATAAGTTACTTCTACAGTTTTTTCGCTGTTTGGTTTGTAGCTTCTGTTTTACTGTTTTTATATGGCGGATTTTTTGCACTTTATCAAGGGACTATTTTATCAGTTTTAGAACTTAGTTTATCTTTTGATAATGCTGTTGTAAATGCTACTATTTTAGCAACTATGGCTCTTGTATGGAGAAAAAGATTTCTTGTTTGGGGTATGATTATTGCCGTTTTTGGTGTAAGATTTGTATTTCCAATCTTAATTGTATATTTTTCAACATCTATGGGATTTATTGATTCTTTTGAATTAGCTATTAAAAATCCTGAAGAATATGAAAAAATTATTCAGAGTTCTCACCATGTAATTATGTCTTTTGGTGGAATGTTTTTATTAATGTTATTTTTAAAATTCATTTTTGATGAAAATAAAGATACTCACTGGGTTAAATATATAGAATCTTTTGCTACAAAATTATCAAAAGTAGGGGATATTAAAGCACTTTTTATAATGTTTTTAATGCTTGCAATTACATATGTTGCTCCGAATGAAGTAGTTATGGGTGATAAGTTAGTAACCGTAAATAAATTAGAAATTTTAGTTCCAATGATTATTGGTGTTATTGCTTTTTATCTTTTAGAGTTATTAAAAGGAGCTATTGAGCTTAAAAATGATTCTAATGATTCTAAAATTACAGAATTAAGTGGAGGATTTATATCTTTTATGTATCTTGAAGTAATTGATATGAGTTTCTCTTTAGATGGAGTTTTAGGTGCATTTGCTATTACTCAAAACGTTGTAATAATTATGTTAGGACTTGGAATTGGTGCTATGGCTGTAAGATCACTTACAATTTATATGGTTGAAAGAGAAGTAGTTTCTAAATATATCTTCCTTGAACATGGAGCTATGTGGTCTATTGGTCTTTTAGCCTTATCTATGATAGTTCAAATTTTCCATCATTTACCACCGATGTTAATTACTACTTTTGCAATAGTACCAATTGGATTAGCATTTGTTCATTCAATTTATAAAAATAGAAAATTTTTAACTGATCCAAATAATTAATAAGAAACTATTTAGTACAGTTGTACTAAATAGTAAAATTATCTATCTAAAATAGAGATCATATAGCCTTGAGAAGATACATTTTCAATAATATTTTTTGAAGTTTTAGCTCTTAACCTTTTTATAAAAGTTCTTACTCTTTCATCACTAATATCAGCTTCTTCCCATAATATACTTTTTATTGTTTCAAGTTTTACAAGTGAATTTTTGTTATCAAGTAAAAGGTTTAAAAATTCTCTTTCTCTTTTTGTAAGATTTACTAATTCATTATTCTTATATAAACTAATCGAATTTTTCATAAAAATAAAGCCATCTTTTAACTTGAAACTTTTTTCAATGTTTATTTTATTTGAGAGCTCTTTTAAATAATCAATAAAACTTTCTATATCAAAAGGCTTTATAAAATATTTATTAATACCAATATCTATTGCTTGAAGTAACATTTCTTTTTGGCTATGAGCACTTAAAATAATTATTGGAATATTACTATTTTGTATTTTTATTCTTTTACACATTTCAAGACCGTTTAGATTTGGCATTAAAATATCACTAATTATGATATCTGGTTTGAATGAGTTGAATTTTTTTATGCCTTCTTCTCCATCTTTTGCAATAGATACTTTGTAAAAAAGATCTTTTATGGAACTTTTGATTAAATTAGCTAGTTTTTGTTCATCTTCAACTATTAAAACTTTTAAACTCTTCATAATATTTTTGGAAACTTTATAGTGAATTTTAAACCATCTTTTGTATTTTCATGTAAAATTTGCCCTTCAAAGCTATTTTCAATAATAATTTTACAAATAAAAAGCCCAAGACCTGTTCCACTGCTTTGATGTTTTGTTGTGAAATATGGTTCAAAAATTCTATCAAAAAGCTCTTTATCTACTCCTTGAGCATTGTCAAGATATTCAAGATATATAAAATCATCTTTTAGGTAGGTTTTTATAGTAATATCTTTTTGTTTTATACTTTTTTGGATAAAAGCATCTTTTGAATTATTTATAAGATTCAATAAAACTTGAGTTAATTCATTTTTAATCCCAAAAACCTCTAAATTTTTTAAAATATCAAATTTTATATTTATATTTTCTTCTTGTAAAACTCTATTTAAAATTTTCAGAGCCTCATTTATACTTAAATTTAATAAAAATTTTTCTTTTTCTTTCTGAGGTGTAAAAAAATTTGTAAAATTTTCAATAGTATTTGACATTCCAAGAATAAGATTTTTGCTACTATCATAAAACTTATCAAACTCTTTTTGATTTTTTGTTTCAAAACTTTTTTTGAGATTAAAGAGTGTTAGGTTTAGCTCAGTTAATGGTTGTCTCCACTGATGAGCTACATTTGCTAACATTTGTCCTAAACTTGCCATTCTTGATTGTAAAAATATAATTTTTTGTTTTTCTTCAACTTCTTTTTGAAGCATTATTTCATTTGTAATATCATATCTTATTGCAATGAACTCAAATATATCTTCATTTTCATCTAAAATTGGTATTATTGTTGTATTTAAATAGATTGTTTTGCCACTTTTTGATAGATTTTTAACAGTTGCTTTATGAACTTTTTTATTTAAAATTGTTTCCCAAAGAGTTTTGAAATTCTCTTTAGGAGTATCAGGATGTCTTATAATAGTGTGATTTTTACCTAAAAGCTCTTCTTTACTGTATTCAAAAAGTTTTACAAATTCATCATTTACAAATGTAATAATTCCATTTATATCAGTTTTTGAAACAATATTTGAGTTTTCTATTGCTTTTTGGTAATTATTCATAAAATATGAATTTTATTTTCTATTTAGAATCTCACAAACTTCTTTTGCATGATATGAGATTATTATATTAGCTCCTGCTCTTTTAAAAGCCATCATTGTTTCCATCATAACTCTTTCATAATCAATAAGTCCAGCAAGTCCAGCATGTTTTAGCATTGCATATTCTCCACTTACATTATAAACACATAAAGGAAGTTTTGTTTCGTTTCTTATATCTCTTACAATATCTAAAAATGCTAAAGCTGGTTTTACCATAAGTATATCAGCTCCTTCTTTTTCATCTTCTAATGACTCACTTATAGCTTCAAGTCTATTTGCAACATTCATTTGATAAGTTCTTCTATCTCCAAAAGAAGGTGTTGATTCAGCAACATCTCTAAAAGGTCCATAATATCCACTAGCAAATTTTGTAGAGTATGCCATTATAGGTAAATCTTTAAATTCATTTTCATCAAGTGCAGTTCTAAGTGTTGTAATAATACCATCCATCATTCCACTAGGTGCTATCATATCAGCTCCTGCTCTTGCATGAACTAATGCTTGTTGTGCAGATATTTCAAGTGTTTTATCATTGTGAACACTTTGTGTTTTTGGGTCAAGAATTCCACAATGACCGTGATCTGTGTATTCACAAAAACATAAATCTGTTACTATAAACATATTTGGGAATTTTGCTTTAATAGCTTTTATTGTTCTTGCGATTATACTTTCATCGCATAAACACTCACTTCCAACAGAATCTTTAATTTCTGGAATTGCAAATAGTATTATTGAGTTTAAACCTATTTCTTGTAGATATTTGCACTCTTTTAATATTTCATCAATACTCATTTGAAAAACACCAGGCATACTAGGAATCTCAGTTTTTATTCCATTTCCTTTTCTTACAAAAAGTGGATATATAAAATCATCTTTACTTATACTTGTTTCTTGAACTAAATTTCTTAAAGTTTCATTTAATCTTAATCTTCTAAATCGTTTAAACATAATATTTACCTCTTTTGGATATAATCTTACGATTTTAACAGTTTAAGGTTTAAAAAAAAGAATGAATATAATTGAATCAAATATAGCAAACCTTCCAACAAAACACGGAAAATTTAAAATAAAAGCATATAAACAAGGTTATCAAGAACATTTAGCAATAATGAGTGAAAATTTTGAAAATTTGGATGTAATAAACCTAAGAATTCACTCTGAGTGTCTTACTGGGGATGTTTTTGGAAGTATAAAGTGTGATTGTCAAAAGCAGTTAGAACTAGCAATTGAATATATAGCAAAAAATGGAGGCTTAATTATCTATCATAGACAAGAAGGTAGAAATATTGGTCTTTTAAATAAAGTAAATGCTTATAGTTTACAAGATGCAGGAAAAAATACTGTAGAAGCAAATTTAGCTTTAGGTTTTAGAGAAGATGAAAGAGAATATAGTATTGTTGAGTACATTATAAAGGATTTAGGAATTAAAAAAATAAATGTTCTTACAAACAATCCTGCAAAAATGAAGTTTCTTGAAGGTTTGGATGTAGAAATAGTGGAGAGAATTCCAACAATAGTTGAGCCAAATTGCTATAATAAAAACTATTTAAATACAAAAAAAGAGCAATTAGGACATATGCTTTGATTAAATTAAAAACTATTTTAGAAAAGCATAATATAAATTTAGAAGAAAACTTTTATAAAGATATAAAAGTTTTTATAGAGCTTTTGCAGAAATGGGGGAAAGTTCATAACTTAAGTGGAAGTTTGGATGAAGATAGTATTTATGAAAATATTTTAGATTCACTTTTTCCTCTTACATTTATTGAAAATTTTTCTAGTTTTGCAGATATTGGCACAGGAGCAGGGTATCCAGGGTTAATTTTAGCAATTGCAAGAAAAGATAGTTTAGGGTATTTAATTGAGCCAAGAATAAAAAGAGTTGCATTTTTAAGTTTTGTAAAGGCAAATTTAGGTTTAAATAATCTTACAATTTTACAAAAAAGAGTTGAAGCAGTAGATGATTTAAAAGCTGAATTAATAACAAGTAGGGCAGTTACGAATACAAAACTCTTAATTGAATTAACAAAAAACATAAAACAAGATAATTCTTCATATCTTTTTTATAAAGGTAGTATGCTTGAAAATGAGATAGAAGAAGCAAAATTAAACGATTATAAAGTAGTTTCAAGAAGTGATAGAAACTATTTGTATATAAAAGGATAAATAGTGTTATTAAAAGTTATTGCAGTTATTTTAGTTGGATTTATTATATATTTATTATTTTTCAAAAATAGAAGAGTTGATGGTGTAAAAAAGAATGATAAATTAATCAGTGAAGAGATGGTAGAGTGTCCTACATGCAATACTTATGTGTCTCAAAGTGAAGGTATATTAAGCAATGGGAAGTTTTATTGTAGTAAAGATTGTTTAAATAATAAAAAGGCTTAAAATGAAGATTATTGGAGATTCTATAGTACCTTTTGAAGAGTTTTTTAAAGTTTCAAATGTTGAAGAAATTAAGAATACAAAACCTAATTCTCTAATTTTCTTTGAATATAACGAAGAACTTTTGAAATATTGCTATTTGAATAATTTAAACTATTTTGTTCAAATTAACTCTGTAAAAGAGGGATTGTATGCAAATAGTTTAAATGCTAAATATATAGTTTGTAAAAAAACTTTGGCAAAAAAGATGCAAAAAATTGCAGAGAATTATATGTTTGATTCTAAAATTTTGGCAATTATAAAATCTAATGATGAATTAGAAGAGATTGCACTAGATGAAATTGATGGAGTAATATATAAAGAACTAATTTAAGTTTTTTATTAAAAGGAAAAAATTGAAAGAGATAATTGATACGATAGTTGTGATTTTATTTGTGTTTATGGTTGCTATGTTTATTATAAATTTCAATAGACAACAAATAAAGAAACATACAGATAAATTAGAAGATATAGAAAATCAAAATAAGGATAAAAACAATGCTTAAACCACTTTTAATAGAAATTGGAGTTGAAGAGTTACCAGCTATTCCATTTTTACAAGAACTTCCTAATATTGAGAAAAAATGGAGTGATATTTTAGAAAAAAATAGACTTCTTTGTAATTTTGAGTTATTTTATACTCCAAGAAGATTGGTTTTATGGCATAGAGAGTTTCAAGTAAAACAAGAAAATAGTGAGTTTGAACATATAGGTGCACCTAAAAAGATAGCTTTTAAAGATGGTGTTGCAACTCCTGCTGCTGCTAGTTTTGCTACAAAATGTGGGATTAGTGTAGATGAAATATCTTTTAAAGATTTTGGGAAAGGTGAAGTTTTATATTATAAACAACAAATAGTTGGACTTGAAGCAAAAGAACTTTTAAATACTATGGTAAACGAGTTTGTAAATTCTTTAAGTTTTGGAAAATCTATGAGATGGGGAAGTAGAAGTGATAGTTTCATAAGACCTATTAGATTCTTTTCAATGATGCTTGATAGTGAGATAATTGAAGGAGAACTATTTGGTGTAAAATCATCTAATATTTCTTATGGTCATAGAATGGAAAGTTATGAACCTTTTAGTTTTTCACATGTTGGGGATTATTTCTGTAAACTTGATAAATATGGAGTTATTCTATATCAAGATGAAAGAAGAAAAAGAATTCTTGAGCAACTAAAAAATATTGAGACGAAACATAATGTTCAAATAGAATTGGATATTGAACTTTTAGATGAAGTTGTTGCAATTACAGAATATCCAACTGCACTTTTAGGAAAATTTGATGAAGAGTTTTTAGAACTTCCACCAGAAGTTATTGTTACATCTATGAAAGCAAATCAGAGATATTTTGCTGTTTATAAAAATGGAAAATTAGCAAATAATTTTGTTGTTGTTTCAAATGCTTTAACAGATGATTTTGGATATATAATTTCTGGAAATGAGAAAGTTTTAAGACCAAGACTTGCTGATGCAATGTTTTTCTATAAAAATGATATAAAAAATGGTTTAAGAAATGATGGATTAAAAAAATTAGTTTTTGTTGAAGGTTTAGGGACAGTTTATGACAAATGTGAAAGAGAAGTAAAAATTGCTTCTTATTTAGCTAAAAAACTTGATGTAAAAGAAACTGATATTTTAGAAAAAGCAATAATGCTTTCTAAAGCTGATTTAATGAGTGAAATGGTTTATGAATTCACAGAATTACAAGGTCTTATGGGATATTACTACTCTAAAATTGCAAATAATGATGAAAAAATTAGTCTTGCATTAAAAGAACAATATCTTCCAAGTGGTGAAAATTCAGAGTTACCAAGCACTATTTTTTCTTCAATTGTGGCTATGTCAAATAAAATTGATAATTTAATGGCATTATTTAGTGTTGGAAAAATTCCAACAGGTTCAAAAGATCCATTTGCATTAAGAAGATCTGCTTTAGGAATTGTAAGAATTGCAATAGAACATAAAATTGATATTGATTTTAAAACTATTATTGAAGATTTAAAAATAAATTATACAAATCTTGACACAAAACTTTTATTAGAATTCTTCAATGAAAGATTGTTTAAAATCTTTAATGTAAACCCTACAGTTCTAAAAGCAGTTTTAAGTAGTGGAGAATCAAATATTTATAAAGTTTATCAAAAAGTTGAAGCTCTAAATCCTGTTGTTGAAAGTGATAACTTCAAAGATTACAGTGCAACATTTAAAAGAGTTGCAAATATAGTAAAAGATGTTGATTTAAATTCAGATTTAAATGTAAATAGTTCTTTATTTGAGCAAGTTGAAGAAAAAGAATTGTTTAATAATTTTGAAAAAATTAAAGCTACAAACTTCTTATCTTTTGATGAAGAATTAGAAGCTCTTTTTAGCTTAAAACCACAATTAGATAGTTTCTTTGAAAAAGTTTTTGTAAATCATGAAGATGAAAAAATAAAAATGAATAGAAAAAATTTAATTGCTCAAGTTTATTTAGGTTTTAGAAATATAGCTGATATTAAAGAAATTACAATCTAATAAAAGTACCTTCTAGGTACTTTATTAGAATATTTCTGTAGTTTTTTTAAGTCTATCTTTATCAAAATGTGTATAAATACGGCTAGTATTTATATCTGCATGGCCCAATGCTTCTTGAACAAGAATTAAATCTTTGTGTTTTGAATAAAGTAATGTTGCAAAGCTATGTCGTAACATATGCGCTCCATTTTTTTCTTTTCTAATTCCAGCACTCATTAAAATATTTTCTACAATTCTGCTAACATAAGCTTGAGTTAGCCTATCACCTTTTTGATTGCACACTAAAATATCACTGATACAAATCCTTTGATTAAGCCAGTTTTGTAAATCATTCTTAATAATATTACATTTTATCATTACAACTCGAGGTTTATTTCCTTTTCCTCTAATTTGCAGCATATAAACATCATCTTCTTTATAAATATCTTTTAATCTTAAGTTTAGCATTTCACTTACCCTAATACCTGTGTAAAGAATAATTTTTAAAATAACTCTATTTCTATAAGTTAGGTTTTCACTAAATTCATATTTATCGATAGCTGACAAAAATCTATTTACTTCTTCTTCATTCATAAAAGAGGGGAGTTTAGAACCTGATTTTCCACTAAGACCTTGCCAATTTTTTAACTCAATTTTAAATAAGTATGAATTACCATCAGTTGTTTCATTTTGTTTATCAACATATGAAAAAAATGATAGTAGGGCAATTCGGTGATTTTTTTTACTAGCATCTGATAAAGAACTTGTTTCACTTGCTAAAAAATCACTTAAAAGTTCTTCATCAAATTCTTTCATTGAAGCTAAACCTAATTTTGTAGAAAATTTATAAAGTTTTAGTAGGGGATTAAAATATGTGTTTATTCCACTTAAACCAATATTTCTTGCTTCTTTAACCAAAGATTCTAATTCTTCTATATTTTTTGTACCTGTAACTAATCTTTTTAAAATATATGCCAATTTGTCTTTATCATTTACTAATCTATTTGATAAACTTGTAATTTTATTTCTTACAAATCTTTCAAGCCAAAATAGCATTGTGGAATCAAAATCGTTTTTAAAGTCTAATTCATATCTCATAAAAATTCCTAATAAACTTAAAGTAAGTAGAAGTATATCAAATCATATATTAATATTAGTTTGAAAATTATAGTTTTCAATACTAAATATAATATAAAAATAGCTAGGATTTAAAACTAGCTATTTTCAACTTATGATTCTATTTGTATTTCTTCAACTATTTCTAAACCAAATCCATTTAAACCAACAAATGAATGTTTTCCACCACTTGTCATTAATTTCACTTTCTTAATGTTTAAAGAACTTATTATTTGAGCACCAATTCCATAGTTTTTCTCAATTTCTTGGTTTTTGTTTTCATTGTTTAAAAATATTAAAACTCCATCTTTACTTTGTAAAAAGTTAATTGTTTTTAACATTGAGTGAAGTTTGTCATCATTTATGAAGATTTTGATATCTGGTCTTATTGTATGAAATTTTACATGAGTTAAATCTTTTAACTCTCCAAATATAATTGCAGTATGAATATTTTCTAAATGATCTCTAAACTCTTTTTTTATTGCATTTTGTCCAAAAAACTTAATCTGTGCACTAGAAATTTCAGTTACTAGTTTTTCATGAGATAATCTATATTCAACTAAATCAGATATATAAATTTGTTTTAAGTTATGTTTTGCTGCAAATATATCTAAATCATCTCTTCTTGCCATAGTTCCATCTTCTTTTAAGATTTCACAAATAACAGCTTCACCTTTTAATCCTGCAAGCTTACATAAATCTACACTTCCTTCTGTATGCCCTGTTCTAACTAATACACCACCATCTTTTGCAATAAGTGGAAAAATATGGCCAGGTCGAACTAATTCAACAGCTTTAGCTATAGGATTTGCTAGGATTTTTATAGTATTGTCTCTTTCAATAGCACTAATTCCAGTAGCAGCATTTGCATCATCAACAGAAACTGTAAATGCAGTTTCATAAGCTGAAGTATTTGAACTAACCATAGGGTATAATTCAAGTCTTTTTGCTGTTTCATTTGGAACACTTACACAAACTAAACCTTTAGCATGCGTAACCATAAAATTAACGTGTTCAGGAGTACTTAATGCTGCTGAGTAAACTAAATCACCCTCGTTTTCTCTATCTTCATCATCAAGCATGATTACCATATTACCTTTTTTTATCTCTTCAATTGCTTCTTTTACTCTTGTTATTGCATTCATATTTCAATCTTTCATAATTTATTATATATTTTAATTAAATTTAAAATCATCACCTAAGTAATGTTCTTTTACTCTTGGATCATTTTTTATTTCTTCAGATGTCCCACTTGCAAGTAAACTACCACTTTTCATAACATAAGCACGATTACAAATTTGTAAAGTTTCTCTTACATTGTGGTCGGTTATTAAAACACCTATTCCTATTTTTGTTAATTCACTTATTAAATCTTGAATATCTTTAACAGCAATTGGGTCAACTCCTGCAAAAGGTTCATCAAGAAGTAAAAATTTTGGTTTTGAAACCAAAGCTCTTGCAATCTCTGTTCTTCTTCTTTCTCCACCAGATAAAGATATCCCTTTTCTTTGTCTAATTGGTTCAATATCGAGTAATTCTAAAAGTTCTTCTACTCGTCTATTTTGTTCTTCTTTATCTTTAAAAACAATTTCAGCTGCTAAAAGAAGATTGTCTTCCACGCTTAAGTCTTTAAAAATTGAAGATTCTTGAGGTAAATACCCTATTCCTTTTAATGCTCTTTTATGTAAAGGCAAAGATGTTATATCTTCATTATCAAAAAAAACTTGTCCACTACTTGGTTTTACTAGTCCACAAACTGTATAAAATGTTGTTGTTTTTCCTGCTCCATTTGGTCCTAGAAGCCCAACTATTTCACCTGAATTAACTTCTAGAGAAATTCCATGTAAAATTTCAGTTTTTTTAATACTTTTTTTTATTTCTACAATTTTTAACTTATGCATCGATTTTATATAACCTTTTATCATCTTTTTTTAAAATATCTAACACTATTACATCAAATCCATAATCATTTAAAATATTTTCTAATTTACCACTACCCCACTCTACAAAGTGTATACCACTTTTTTCAAACTCTTCAAGCATACCCAATGAAATAAATTCTTCTAGTGTTTTATTATATAAATCATAGTGAAAAATTTCATTACCATACAGTATTTGAAGAGAAAAAGTAGGAGAATTTACCACATCATCTAATCCAATTGCTTTTACGAAATGTTTTACTAAAGTTGTTTTCCCACTAGCTAAATCACCTCTTAGAATAACAATACAATCACGATTTTCTAGAAGTTCTTTAAGATAAGAGATTATAACTTCAATCTCATCTTCACCTAGTAAAAACTCTTTACACATTAACAACTAAGCCTTTGAGAGTATTTTATAATCTCTTCTAACTTTTTATTTGCAAGACCACTATCTATTGCTTCTCTTGCTATTTCAATCCCCTCTTTTAAGTCTCTAGCTTTACCATCAACCAAAAGAGCTGCAGCTGCATTTATTAAAACAATGTCAAGTTTTGCACTTTTTTCTTTACCAGATAATATATCTCTTGTTATTTGAGCATTAACTTCTGGTCCTGCTCCAACAATCTCATCTTTAGGTGCTAATTTTAGACCATAATTTTCAGGGTTTATTTCAACATCTACTTGTTTTCCATTATCTAATAAAGTAGCATATGTAATACTTGAAATTGATATCTCATCCATACCATCAGCCGATGATAATACCATTGCTTTTTTACAATCTAGCATATCTAAAGCAGTTGCAATTTTATTAACAAAATCTTTATGGAAAACTCCAATAACTTGTTTTTTTACACCAGCTGGACTACATAAAGGTCCAATAATATTCATAATAGTTCTATGATCAATAGTTTTTCTAACAGGTGTGATATATTTCATAGCTGGATGATGGTTAGCTGCAAACATAAAACCAAATCCCGTTTCTTCTAGCATTTTTGCAGTATCTTCTAAGCTTAAATTTAAGTTTATACCTAATGCTTCTAGCATATCAGCACTTCCACTTTTACTAGTAACACTTCTATTACCATGTTTTGCAACAAAAGATCCTACACTTGCAAGAAGTATTGAAACTGTTGATGATATATTAAAACTATAACTTTTATCTCCACCAGTTCCTACAATATCTATACACTTCTCTTTTAATTCTTCACTTATAGGAAGAGGAATCATATAATCTCTCATAGAACTAGCAGCACCAGCAAATTCAGATGCAGTTTCTCCTCTATTATATAACTCTAAGAAATAATCTCTTATCTCTTCTTGACTTAATTTGTTTTCAAAAATATCATCAAATTTTTGCTTTGTCTCTAAAAACATTTAGTTTAACCTCTCTATATACTCATCCATTTTTGATTTTGGTGTTGATTTAGTAGTTGGAATTTGAATAATTTTAAACTTTTCACTTTTTTCAAGATATTTTATTTCTATAATATCCCCTACTTTTACCTCTTTTGCTTTTTTAACTGGAATATCGTTTAAAAATACAACTTTATGCTCCAACATATCTTCAGCAACAGCTCTTCTTTTTGTAATATTTACGGCGTTTAAAAATTTATCTATTCTCATAAGATTGATTATAACGAAAAATTTCTAAAAGTGCTTAAAATTCTTTATAGTAAAACTTAGGTAAAATCCACAGTAATTTACTAAAATAGGATATAAAATGAGTAAAAAAGATATTAAAAAAGTAGTTTTGGCTTATAGTGGAGGACTTGATACTTCTATTATTTTAAAATGGCTTCAAGATGAATATAATGCTGAAGTTATCACTTTTACAGCTGATTTAGGACAAGGTGAAGAGGTTGAGCCTGCTAGAGCAAAAGCGATAGCTTGTGGTATTAAACCAGAAAATGTATATATTTTAGATGTGAAAGAAGAGTTTGTAAGAGATTATGTTTTTCCTATGTTTAGAGCAAATGCAATTTATGAGGGAGAGTATCTTTTAGGAACAAGTATAGCAAGACCATTAATCGCAAAAAAATTAGTTGAAATTGCAAATGAAAAAGGTGCAGAAGCAGTATCTCATGGAGCAACAGGAAAAGGAAATGACCAAGTTAGATTTGAACTTGGAGCGTTAGCTTTAAATCCAGAATTAAAAGTAATTGCACCATGGAGAGAGTGGGAATTGAATTCTAGAGAGAGCTTACTTGAATATGCTAGAAAACATGGAATTGAAATAGCACAAAAACATGTTGATGAAAATGGAAATCCAAAAATTAGCCCATATTCAATGGATGCAAATTTATTACATATTTCTTATGAGGGATTACACTTAGAAAATCCAGCAAATGAGCCAGAAGATTCTATGTGGTTATGGACAACAGCTCCTGAAGATGCTCCTGATGTTCC
>RRZU010607934.1_pt1 | contig 32422 bp, 47 predicted proteins | sample 2165561 | NCBI WGS metagenome assembly RRZU01 (sample SAMN10456909, study PRJNA506462) | wastewater metagenome | isolation source: wastewater sludge | place: USA: Moscow, Idaho | reverse complement strand
TTTAAATACAGCTTGCCCTTCTTGATAAATATAATGCTCCTTATTAGTTACCGTCTCTATACTAGCAGGATGTAAAGATCCTCCAGCTTTTAAATGTAGGTTCTCCTTCCCTAAACCATCTATACGCAAAATAGAATCGACTACTCCAACATCTTCAGTAGTTGGCTCTATAAGTACAGCTGCTGCTCCATCTCCAAACAAAGGACACGTATTCCTATCTTCATAATTTGTGATAGCGGTCATCTTTTCAGAACAAACCAATATTATCTTTTTATACTTCCCAGATTCTATCATAGTGGCACAAGTATCCAAGCCAAAAATAAAACCTGAACAAGCAGCCGCCAAATCATACCCATAAGCAGAAGTAATGCCCAATGCTCCACAAATTAATGATGCATTAGATGGGAAAACAAAAGATGGGGTAGTTGTACAACAGATTAACAAATCAACATCTTTTGTGTCCAAACTAGTCTTGTCTATTAAATCTTGAACGGCTTTAATCCCCATATAAGCAGAACCTCTACGTTCTCCTAATACATGGCGAGTCTTAATTCCAATACGAGACATTATCCACTCATCGGAGGTATCAACCATCCTACTTAATTCCTCGTTATCTAATATAGCCTCAGGAACATAACCCCCAATTCCATTGATAACGGCTTTTATTTTTTTTTCCATAATATTCTGTGCTAAAAACAAAAACTGCCCTAAGTATTTCGTCAGGGCTTATTTAGTTGTATTACAAAGAAAGCATAATCAAACGTTATGCATTAACAGTTTTTTCTATCGCTAATTTGCCTCTATAATATCCACACTCTCCACAAATAGTGTGATAAATATGCATTGCACCACAATTAGAGCATACTGCCATTGTAGCTGGAACCGCTTTATCATGCGTTCTTCTCTTCGCCGTTCTTGTTTTCGACTGTTTTCTTTTTGGATGTGCCATCTCTTTTTATATAAATTAATTACTACTTATTATTTTATGTTTTTTAATGCTTCCCATCGCGGGTCTATTTTTTCATTTACTACAGTTATATCTGTACTATACTTTTGTAAATTCTTTTCCATCTCCTTATTGCATCCACCATCTTGATGTATTCGCTGAAGTGGCAATATTAATACCAAAGACTCATACAAGTACCATGCTATATTGAACACACCTTCTTTCTCTGGCACTATCACCAACTCTTCATCAACTTCTGTATACGTTTCTCCAAACTTAACCACCAACACTGAATCTTCATCTATTTGTATTTCCATTACATCCAGACATCTATCACACAAAACAGATACAAATCCGTTTAGCTTAATAGATAATTCAAACGAATAGTTCAGCTTTTTTACATCAATTGACGCCTTAACATTACCTCCTCTAATAATCCCATCTTCTGCAACAAAAGCAGAAAAAAAAGACTCTTCTAACTCATAATCATACGTCGTATTGTATGATACAATACTTTTGAGAGGAATAATATAATGACTCAAATCTGACACTGTACTAGTTTTGATAAAAGTGTGGCAAAGTTACAAAATTTTACGATACTAAAACAAAAATTACGTCTAAAATATGTTTTTTTTCTCTTTTTATTTGTAAATAGCTTAGTATCAAAATTAAACAAAAGTCTAATTGCATCTTCCATAATCCATCCTTATTGGACATAAAAGATAATTCTAAAGGTGGTTCCTTTGTCTATTTCTGTATGTTGAACAAATATTTTACCTTGATGATATTCCTCTATAATCCTTTTTGCTAAAGACAAACCCAACCCCCATCCTCTTTTTTTAGTTGTAAAACCAGGATTAAAGATTTTACGACTATTATGTTTTGATATCCCCTTGCCATTATCTATTACATCTATTCTAATTTCTTTACCTTTTTGCGACAATTGAATTTTAATGATGCCATCACCACTCATAGCATCTGCGGCATTCTTGCACAAATTTTCAATCACCCACTCAAATAATGATACATTCAATTCACAATAGAGTACTTCATTCTCTTGTATAGAAAGAGTGATTTTTTTGGAGATGCGTGTTCGTAAATAATCTACAGCATTGTGTATAACTTGATTTAAGTTCACTATTTCCAAATCTGTTTTGGAGCCTATTTGCGAGAAACGTTCTGCAATGGTACGTAATCTATTTACATCCTTTTCCATTTCACCAAACATCGAATCTTCAATGTATTTCGACTTAAAAATTTCTGTCCATGCCATTAAAGAGGATATTGGAGTCCCTAGTTGATGTGCCGTTTCTTTAGACAATCCCACCCATACTTCATTTTGTTCTGCTTTTTTGGTGCTTAAAAGAGCCCATATAACAAATACTAAAAATATAAATACTGCTATTAATTGAACAAAAGGAAAATACGACAATTGAATAAGCAACAGTGAATTTCCATAGTACAAATATTGTCGTTCTGTATCACTAAATACAATTTCGATAGGCGTATTGCTTTTTTTATATTCTTCAACTAATTGCTGTAATTTTCTAGATTCCTGCAAACGCTCTGGAATATTTTTATACGAAATAACACTGTCCTCTTGTGTAACAAGTATAACTGGGATAGTAGTATTTGCCTCTATTACTTGTTGTACAAATGAAATATCACAATACTCATCCATATTAATCAACTCTTTCGTAGCATTTGCCCATATTTGCATTTTAGACTTTTCTTCATCTGAAAGCTTTTGCACCAAACTGTTAGTTACAACAAACGAGCTTATTGCAATCAATATCGCAAGACTTGAAAAAAGCAGTTTAAAGCGTTGCCTTACTTCGTAAATGGAAGTCATAAGAATGTATATTTTGTGTACGTTAATGTAAACAACCAATACATATAACGTATATTATATAAAAAAAGTATATCCGTTTATCTGTATTTCGCATCTTCAGTCATATCCTGTAAAATACTCAAATAACTCTGGTATCGAGATTGACTTATACGAAATTCTCCTACAGCTTTTATAACAGCACAATCTGGCTCTTGTTGGTGTAAACAATTATTATATTTGCATTGATGCGAGTATTCAAAAATATCTCTAAAATAATGTGCTACCTCGTGCTTTTTTATATCTACAATACCAAAGCCCTTAATACCCGGAGTATCAATAATGTAACCTCCTGACAATGTATACATATGGGAATTAGTTGTTGTATGCATTCCCTTATTATGCATTTCTGAGATAAGCCCAATTTTAACATCTAATGTAGGGTCAATTTGGTGTATCAAACTTGATTTACCAACACCCGAATTACCAGAAAAAAGAGAAATATTTCCTCTTAAACACTCTTTCAACTCTTCGATACCCTGCATACTTACTACTGAAGTTTCTATACAACGATACCCAATATGTTGATACAACTGTTTTAAAGCATCCAAATAATTACGCTCATTTTCTATATACAAATCAACCTTATTAAACACAATTATCACAGGCACATGGTACGCATCGGCACTCACCAAAAATCTATCAATAAAACCTGTAGAAGTTTCTGGATAATTTACCGTAACCACTAATATAGCTTGGTCAATATTTGCCCCAATAATATGCGAATGTTTCGACAAATTTGATGACTTTCGCACAATATAATTCTTTCGATCGCATATATCATAAATAAATGAATGACCATTTGTTTGTAAATCAACTAGCACATTATCCCCAATGGCTATAGGATTAGTACTTCTAATTCCCTTCAGCCTAAAATTCCCCTTTATTCTACACTCAACAGATACTCCTGTTTGTAGTTGAACAAGATAAATATTTCCATTATTTTGAATTACAAGACCTTGCATTCTTCTATTTTAAAAAGCTTCTGTAGCTGTAATATAAAATTCCACATTCCCATAATTAGTTCTGGCGATGTCTGCCCGTAAATGTACCCGTGCATCGTTTAACCTAAATCGTAACCCTCCACCATACGCCATTTTTAATCGAAAAGAAGGATTATCAGTTGACACAACATCCCCAACAGAATAAAAAAGGGTTGCCTTTAATCTATTCCATATCGGTATTCTATACTCTGTTTGTAATTGAACAAACATATCATCTATGTATTTTCTCTCTCTAAATCCCCGTAAATTGTCAGATCCTCCAACAGTTGGCAACAATTGAAATGGGATATTCCCTCCCAAACGTGCATCCAAATACAATTGGCAAGCTATCAATTGACCAAACCATGTTGGTAAAAAACACCTAAAATCACCATTAAATGAAGCTACATCAAAAGTACTACCTAAAATCGAAAAGTAGTTCAATACACTTGTCTTTATAAATACACTTGTTTTCTGGGGATAAAATACATTATCTCGCGTATCGTATGTAGAAAAAACCCCTAAACCTGTCATCCAATAGGGATTCCATCCAGTACTACCATAACGTGCGAATATAGCTTCTTTATGATTTTCAAAACTCTCACCCACAGTTATCTTTTCTCCTCTGAGTGATACATATGGACCAATTTGCCAATTATCATTTATAAAATAGCCAGATTGAAGCATCAACTGAAAGCTCTTAGATATATAACTTTCATTATATATTGAATTACTATTACCTATACCATAATAATACGTGGGATAATAGCGTAAATTTACATTCCCGTTAAAAAACCAATTGCCATCGCCTCCATAAAAACGAGGATTAGCATTTATAATAAATTGATTTCTAAATGTGTATATCACACTGCCAGATATACTACTAATTTTACGCAAGTTTGTACTAGGAAAATAATATCCACCAACGATACCCAATGCAACACTCGTTTCTTGCTGATAATAACCCATAGGAATAGTAAACCAACTTTCTTTAATAAGCGGACAAGAGGGCATAACAGTAGCTGTATCACTATGCAATGAATCTTTTGCAGCAACTATCTCAGATACTTCTGAAATAGCATAAACATTGGTAAGCATCACATAAAAAAAAATAATTACATAAATAACAAACTTCATTAGAGACCTTCTTTAGGTGTTGATTTACGTTATTCTGGTATAAAAAACCATTCCTCGTTGTTACAAAGAATGGTAAAATACTCGTTTATTTTAAATATTATATTGTCATAATCTCTTTCTCTTTAGCTAATACAGCATCATCAATCTTTTTTATAAACTTATCATGAATCTTTTGTATCTCAGCTTCTGCATCTTTAGCCATATCCTCTGCTAATCCATCTTTTACAGCTTTTTTTATCGCATCAATCACATCTCTACGAACATTACGGACACTAATCTTTGCCTCTTCGCCTTCTTGTTTCGACTGTTTTACTAACATTTTACGTCTTTCCTCTGTCAAAGGAGGAATGCCTAAACGAATCATTTCTCCATTATTTTCAGGAGTAATACCTACATCTGAATGCAAAATTGCTTTCTCAATCTCTTTTATTAACCCTTTCTCCCATGGTTGTATTGCAATAGTTCTTGCATCGGGGGTGGTTAATGTTGCAACATTACTCAATGGTACCATTGAACCATAATAATCGACTCTTACAGCGTCTAAAATACGGACATTTGCTTTGCCTGCACGTATATGTGCCAAAGCATCATCTAAAAACAGAAGGGTGGTTTCCATCTTCTCTATCGCTGCCGTTAAGTATTGTTTTGTTTCCATCTTTAAGTTATATTTACGTCGTTATACATATACTAATGTTCCAATTTTTTCTCCTAAAAGCACCTTTTTTAAGTTTCCAACAGTATCCATATCAAACACATAAATTGGCATTTTATTCTCCTTGCACATCGTAGTGGCAGTTAAATCCATAACTTTAAGGTTGCGATTATAAATCTCATCATACGAAATTTCATCAAATTTAACAGCATTTACGTCTTTCTCAGGATCTGCAGTATATATACCATCTACCCTTGTTCCTTTTAACATTACATCTGTCTCCATTTCTATTGCACGCAATGCCGAGGCAGTATCAGTAGTAAAAAAGGGATTTCCTGTACCAGCAGAAACAATTACCACCTCTCCTTTTTTTAAATAATCTATTGCCTTTTGTTTGCTATAATATTCCCCAATAGGCTCCATTCTAATAGCAGTAAGAACATGAGATACAACATTTATTGATTCTAATGCAGAAGCTAACGCTAAACTGTTAATAACGGTAGCCAGCATCCCCATTTGGTCTCCTTTTACTCTATCATAGCCTTTCGCAACGCCACTCATTCCTCTAAAAATATTTCCACCTCCAATTACAATGGCAACTTCCACTCCTAGATTAACAATCTCTTGAATCTGAAAAGCATAATCTTGTAATCGATTTTCATCTATCCCATACGGCTTATTCGCCATGAGCGATTCGCCACTTAATTTTAATAATATACGTTTATACACCATTGCCTAAAAATTTTACGAACAAAGATACATTATTTTTTTATACTAAAAAAAGGAACAAGCATAATACTCATTCCTTTCCTTATTCTATCCTAATTCAGAAGTCTATTCTACCGTTTCTGTTGGCGTTTCTTGTTCTGTAACAACCTCTTCTTTTGGAGCTTTTACAGTTGCTACTTTTTCTGCAACAGCTTTTGTCTTTTTACCTGCTCTACGCGTTTTAGAAGATTTCTTGGCAACTTTATCTTTCAACATATTTTCGTTGTAATCAACCAATTCAATAATACACATTTGAGCTGCGTCTCCTAATCGAAAACCTGTCTTTAGTATACGAGTATATCCACCTGGTCTATCTGCTACTTTTTGAGAAACCTCTGCAAATAACATCGTTACAGCATTTTTATCTTGTAATTGGGCAAACACATTCCTTCTTGAGTGCGTTGTATCTTCTTTTGATTTAGTAATCATGGGTTCAACAAATTTACGCAATTCCTTTGCTTTTGCCAATGTCGTACTAATGCGTTTATGTTTGATTAGCGAAACTGCCATGTTAGACAACATAGCATCTCTATGTGCCGTTTTTCTACCTAAATGATTAAATTTCTTATTATGTCTCATTTCGTTTTACTCTTTATCTAATTTATACTTCGTAATATCCATGCCAAATGAAAGATTTAAACTCAACAATTTAGCATCAAGTTCAACCAATGATTTTTTACCAAAATTTCTAAACTTCAATAAATCATTACGATTGAACGAAACCAATTCAGCTAATGTTTCAACATCTGCTGCTTTTAAACAATTCAAAGCTCTTACAGATAAATCCAAATCAGTTAATTTAGTTTTTAACAATTGACGCATATGAAGAGCCTCTTCATCAAATTCTTCTACACTATCACTATCAGAAATATCCAAAGTGATTTTTTCATCAGAAAATAGCATAAAATGATGAATTAAGATTCTTGCAGCTTCTTTAAGAGCATCTTTTGGATGTATTGAACCATCTGTATCTATTTCAAATACTAGTTTCTCATAATCAGTTTTTTGTTCAACACGATAATTTTCCACTACATACTTTACATTTACAATAGGAGTATAAATAGCATCAATAGGAATTACACCAAGTTCTTGGCTGGGTAATTTATTTTCTTCAGATGGTACATATCCTCTTCCTTTGTTAATAGTAAGCTCAATGTGAAAACTACTTTTTGCATCCATCGTGCATAAAACTAGTTCTGGATTTAACACTTCAAAACCAGTTAGATACTTGCCTATATCACCAGCCTTAAACACTTCGGTCTTTTCAACATTAATTATAACTTTTTCGCTATCAACCCCCTCAACCAGCTGTTTAAAACGAACTTGTTTAAGAGCCAGAATAATGTTTGTAACATCTTCGATAACTCCTGGAATTGTTGCAAATTCATGCTCTACACCATCAATTTTAAATGATGTAATAGCAAATCCATCCAATGAAGACAATAGAATCCGTCTTAAAGCATTACCAATCGTAATACCAAATCCGGGCTCTAAAGGTCTGAATTCAAACTTTCCATGGAATGAATCAGCTTCTAACATAATTACTTTTTCGGGTTTTTGAAACGCTAATATAGGCATAATATTATTTTGAGTAAAGTTCTACAATTAGTTGCTCTTTAATGTTTTCAGGTATATCTACTCTTTCTGGCATATGCAAAAACTTACCAGACATAGAAGACTGTTCCCATTCTAACCAACTATATTTTCCATGATTAAAACCTGACAATGCATTTGATATAACTTCCAACGATTTAGATTTTTCGCGAACACCCACTACATCACCAGCTTTTACTTGATAAGATGGTATATTTACGACTTTCCCATTAACAACAATATGCTTGTGTCCAACCAACTGACGAGCACCAGAACGTGTTGGTGATAACCCCAAACGATACACTACATTGTCTAATCTTGATTCTAATAACTGTAACAAAACCTCACCTGTAATACCTTTGGTTCTGCTTGCTTTATCAAAAACATTTGCAAATTGTTTTTCCAACACACCGTAGGTGTATTTAGCTTTTTGTTTTTCCTTTAACTGAATGCCATATTCAGAAGTTTTTCTTCTTCTCGTATTACCATGTTGTCCTGGAGGAAAATTTCTTCTTGACAATACTTTATCTGGTCCGAAAATAGGTTCTCCGAACTTACGTGCTATTTTTGATTTTGGTCCTATGTATCTAGCCATTTGTTTTTATTTTTATGAATTTAAACGAAGACTTTTCGTTTTGATTTTGTTGCCGCGATTACAGAGAGGGTTAAATAATGTAATTCATCACAAAAAGAAAACGAATCTGTCAAGATTATTTTTATACTCTTCTCTTTTTAGGAGGACGACAACCATTATGAGGTAATGGCGTTACATCTACAATTTCTGTAACCTCTATCCCTGCTCCATGAATTGTTCTTATAGCCGACTCACGACCATTTCCAGGTCCTTTAACATAAGCTTTCACCTTTCTTAATCCCAAATCAAATGCAACTTTCGCACAATCTTGTGCAGCCATTTGTGCTGCATATGGGGTATTTTTTTTAGAGCCTCTAAAACCCATCTTACCTGCAGATGACCATGATATTACTTGACCATCAGAATTTGTCAACGTTACAATAACATTATTAAACGATGATGAGATGTGTGCTTGGCCATTTGCATCTACTTTTACTACTCTTTTTTTGGTAGTAGCTGTTTTTTTTGCCATATCTTGTTAGTATATTTATGCTTATTTACTCAGATTAATTATTTAGTTGCTTTCTTCTTATTGGCAACTGTTTTTTTCTTACCCTTACGTGTACGTGCATTGTTTTTTGTACTTTGGCCCCTCAATGGTAAACCAATACGGTGACGAATTCCCCTGTAACAACCAATGTCCATCAATCGTTTGATGTTAAGCTGTACTTCAGAACGCAAATCGCCCTCCACTTTAAACTTTGCACTAATAATGTCTCTGATTTTAGAAGCTTGTTCGTCTGTCCAGTCTTTTACTTTAATGTCTCTGTCAACACCAGCCTCTTCCAAAATTTTATTAGCACTACTTCTACCTACTCCGTAGATATAGGTTAAACCTATTTCACCTCTCTTATTCTGAGGCAAATCTACTCCGACTATTCTTATCGCCATAATAAACTTTTATATTTGTTTTTAATTATCCTTGACGTTGTTTATACTTTGGATTTTTTTTATTAATCACATAAAGACGTCCCTTTCTCCTTACAATCTTACATTCAGGAGTACGCTTTTTTAACGATGCTCTTACTTTCATTATTCTTATATTTAATATTTATTTGTACCTAAAAGAAATCCTTCCTTTTGTTAAATCATACGGTGACATTTCCACACGCACTTTATCCCCAGGTAAAATCTTAATATAATGCATACGCATTTTACCAGAAATATGTGCTGTTATTTCATGTCCATTTTCTAACTCTACACGAAACATCGCATTTGACAATGCTTCAATTATTGTTCCGTCTTGCTCTATTGCAGCTTGTTTTGCCATGAAATAAATTACTAATTTAATACTTCTTCAATATAATCAAACGTTGAGAGTATGTCAGCTCTCCCTTTTTTAATAGCTACAGTATGCTCAAAATGTGCTGAGGGTAAACCATCTACAGTTACAGTAGTCCAACCATCTCGTTTAAATGCAATCTCTTTTTTTCCTAAATTAATCATTGGTTCAATTGCGATTACCATCCCTTCTTTTAGAACAATGCCTTGACCTCTTTTCCCAAAATTTGGAACTTCTGGAGATTCATGTAAATGCTTACCTATACCATGACCAACCATTTCACGCACTACAGAATATCCATTCTTTTCACAATACTCTTGAACCGAATTTCCTATATCCCCAATTCTTTTCCCATGTATCGCTTGTTCGATTCCTTTATACAAAGCTTCTTTTGTAACTTTTAACAAACTCTTAACGTTATTATCAACTTCACCAACTAAAAACGTATACGCTGAATCTCCATAAAATCCATTCTTACAAACTCCACAATCCACAGAAACAATATCTCCTTCTTGTAGCATATAATCAGAAGGAATACCATGTACTACCTGTTCATTTACAGAAACACACAAAGTATTAGGAAATCCACTATATCCTTTAAATGCAGGCAAAGCTCCATTTTTCCGTATAAATGCTTCTGCTATAGCATCCAACTCAAGTGTTTTTATCCCTACTCGAATATTTTTAGCTACTTCTGCCAGCGTTCTACTCACTAATAGATTGCTTTCTCGCATCAGCTCTATTTCATCATGTGTTTTTAAATATATCATCAAACAACGTTGTTTCAACAAACCAGTGCTAGTAAGCAGCTATTGATCCTGTTCTTCCTTTAATTTTACCGTTTTTCATCAAACCATCATAATGCCTCATCAACAAATGGCTCTCTATCTGTTGTAAAGTATCTAATACAACGCCTACCAAAATGAGTAATGACGTTCCACCAAAAAATTGTGCAAAAGAAAAACTAATCCCTAACAAGCCAGCAAAAGCAGGCAGAATCGCAACAATTGCTAAGAAAAAAGACCCAGGCAAAGTAATACGAGACATAACAGAATCTAAATATTCTGCTGTTTTTTTACCTGGTTTAATACCAGGAATAAATCCATTATTACGTTTCATGTCTTCTGCCATTTGAGTAGGATTAATCGTTACAGCAGTATAAAAATAAGTAAATGCAATAATCATAAGAGCAAATACTAAATTATACCAAAAACTTGTATGATCCATAAATGCTTGTGCAAAAGCACTGACATTTCCATCTGTAGCAAATAGTCCTGACAATGATGCAGGCACAAACATAATTGCTTGTGCAAAAATGATTGGCATCACACCAGCGGCATTAACTTTTAACGGAATATACTGACGAACGCCCCCATATTGTTGATTTCCAACCACACGCTTTGCATACTGTACGGGTATCTTTCTAGTTCCCTGTACAAGTAAAATACTTGCAGCAATAACAACCAATAAAAAGACTATCTCTAATAAAAACATTACTAAACCACCAGAAGCATCATTTAATCGAGAAGAAAATTCGCCTATTATAGCTCCTGGAAACTTCGCAATAATCCCGACTAAAATAATAAATGAAATACCATTTCCTAAACCTTTTTCTGTTATTCGTTCTCCTAGCCATAGAACGAACATACTTCCTGCAGCTAAAATAATAACAGAAGAAACTATGAAATACCAACCCTCAGGAAACACATTTCCCATTTGCATTTTAAGATTTCCTAAGTAAGCAGGACCTTGTACTAAAAGAATACCAACGGTTAAATAACGTGTAATTTGGTTCATTTTCTTTCTTCCACTCTCTCCCTCTCTTTGTAATTTTTGGAAATAAGGGAAAGCCATGCCAAGTAACTGCACTACGATAGAAGCAGAAATATAAGGCATGATACCCAATGCAAATACAGAGGCATTTGAAAAAGCTCCACCTGAAAACATATCAAGCAACATCATCAAACCACCTTCGGTTTGTTGACTTAGTGCAGATAAAGCATTCACATCAACACCTGGTAGAGCTACATATGAACCAAAACGATAGATTACCACTAACAAAAAGGTTAGTAGTAATCTAGATTTTAATTCTTCAATCTTTAAAATATTTTTAATTGTCTCTATGAACCTTTTCATGTTCTTACATTTTAATTACAGAGCCACCAGCTTTTTCAATAGCTTCAATTGCAGATTTTGAGAAAGCATGAGCAGTTACCTCAATTTTTGCTGTTAAAACACCGTTACCTAAAATCTTAACATTGTGTTTACGTGCAATAAAGCCCGCTTCTAACAACTCTGCTATACCTATTTTTTCTAACTTCTTTTCTTCAGCTAATTGTTGCAACGTTGCTAAATTAATAGCTTTATATTCAATTCTATTTACATTGTTAAAGCCAAATTTTGGTAAGCGACGTTGAATAGGCATCTGACCTCCTTCAAACCCGACTTTTTTAGAATATCCAGAACGAGACTTTGCTCCCTTATGACCTCTAGTAGATGTACCACCCAAGCCTGAACCTGAACCACGTCCAACTCTTTTACAGGTTTTAACAGAACCTCCTGCAGGTTTTAAATTACTCAAATTCATTGTTATACAGTTTTTTATGTTGTTGATAAAGGATTATTATTCCTCCACAACCACCAAGTGCTTAACTTTATTAATCATTCCTAATATTTGCGGTGTAGCTTCATGCTCAACCACTCTATTCATTTTTTTTAATCCCAAAGCATCCAATGTCAATTTTTGAACTTTTGGACATTTAATTCTACTTTTTACTTGCTTTACTTTTATAGTTGCCATAGTGTTTGTGATTATTAACCTTTAAAAACCTTTTCTATTGAAATACCTCTATTTTGTGCAACAGTATAAGCATCTCTAAGCTCAGTTAATGCTGCAATTGTAGCTTTCACAAGGTTGTGAGGATTTGATGAGCCTTTTGATTTTGCAAGAACGTCTGTTACACCAACACTCTCTAATACAGCACGCATAGCACCACCTGCTACTACCCCTGTACCTGTTGATGCTGGTTTAAGAAATACCTCAGCTCCACCAAATTTAGCAAATTGTTCATGAGGTATTGTCCCCTTTAAAACAGGAACTTTTACCAAATTCTTTTTAGCAGATTCTACTCCTTTTGCAATAGCAGTAGTTACTTCATTTGCTTTACCTAATCCCCAACCAACTATACCATCTTCATTTCCTACAACTACGATAGCTGAAAATGTAAACGTACGACCACCTTTTGTAACTTTTGTAACGCGATTAATAGCTACAAGTCTATCTTTCAATTCGATGTCGTTTGTTGTTTTAACTATATTATTTTTTCCTGCCATATTATTTAAAATTTAAGCCCACTTTTACGAGCAGCTTCTGCTAATTCTTTAATTCTACCGTGATATAAAAACCCATTTCTATCAAAAACAACTGTTTCAATATTCGCTTCCTTAGCTTTTTTTGCAATAACTTCACCCACTTTAGTCGATTTTTCTGTTTTTGTCATTTTCTCTTTAATATCAAGAGAAGAAGCAGAAACTATGGTTTTTCCAGATCCCTCGATTGCTGTATCATCAATAATTTGCACATAAATTTGTGAATTACTTTTAAAAACAGACATACGAGGTTTTGTAGCAGTGCCGGAAATTTTTCCTCTTACACTAGCTTTGATTTTTAATCTTCTTGCTATTTTTTCTGTCATGATTGTTTCCTTTTAAAATTACTTAGCACCTGCTGATTTACCAGCCTTTCTGCGAATTTGTTCACCTGCAAACTTAACACCTTTTCCTTTATAAGGTTCAGGTTTACGGAATGAACGTATTTTTGCACATACCTGACCTATCAATTGTTTGTCACATGACTCTAATATAACGATAGGGTTTTGGTTTCTCTCACTTTTAGTTTCCACTTTTATTTCATTTGGAAGCTTTAGAAAGATTCCGTGAGTATAACCTAATGAAAATTCAAGTATTTGACCATTATTAGAAACACGATATCCCACACCAACTAATTCTAGTGTTTGTTTATATCCTTCTGAGACACCTATTACCATATTATTAAGCAAAGAACGATACAATCCATGCATAGCTCTATTTTCTTTGTCATCATTAGGTCTAGCAACGGTTACTACTCCGTTATCTATGGCAACCATAATATTTGGATGAACAGTTTGTTGAAGTTCCCCTTTAGGACCTTTTACAGTTACAACATTATTTGCAAAAGTAACAGTTACCCCTTTGGGTAATGTTATCGGTAATTTTCCTATTCTAGACATTGTTAATCCTCCTCAAATTAAATTAATACACATAACATAAAACTTCTCCACCAACATTCATTTCACGAGCTTCCTTGTCTGTCATAACTCCCTTTGAAGTAGAAATAATTGCAATGCCTAAACCATTTAAAACTCTTGGCAAATCAGTATGTCCAACATACTTACGTAAACCAGGCGTTGAAACTCTGATAAGTTTCTTTATTGCGTTTACCTTATTAACTGAGTCATATTTCAAAGCAATTTTAATAGTACCTTGATGACCTGTTTCTTCGAACTTATAATTCAAGATATAGCCTTTATCCAACAATATCTTGGTAAGCTCTTTTTTTAAATTCGACGCGGGGATTTCTACTACTCTGTGATTTGCTTTAATCGCATTTCTTAACCGTGTCAAATAATCTGCAATTGGATCTGTCATATTTTATTAAAGTTAAATTAATCCGGACCGTCCGGACAATATTTAAAAATTGAAATTAGTTATTCGTTTATTAATTACCAACTTGCCTTACGTACACCTGGTATTAAACCTTTTGATGCCATTTCGCGAAATTGGATACGAGAAATACCAAATATTCTCATATATCCTTTTGGTCTTCCAGTAATTTTGCAACGATTGTGTAATCTTACTGGAGAAGCATTTTTTGGTATACTTTGTAATGCTTCATAATCGCCATCAGCTTTCAATTGTGTTCTTTTTTCAGCATATTTAGCTACCATCTTCGCTCTTTTTACCTCGCGAGCTTTCATTGATTCTTTTGCCATATTCTAGTATTTTTGCTCAATTATTTTTTAAAAGGTAATCCAAATTCTTTTAGTAATGCATACGCTTCCTCATCTGTTTTTGCAGATGTTACAAAGGTAATATTCATTCCCAATATTTTATTGATTGAATCAATATTTATTTCAGGAAAAATAATTTGTTCTTGGATACCTAGCGTATAATTACCCCTTCCATCAAGTTTACTATCAATACCTTTAAAATCACGTATACGAGGTAAAGCTACACGAACAAGTCTTTCGAGAAATTCATACATTTTTTCTCTTCTTAAAGTTACCCTAACACCAATAGGCATTTTTTTTCTTAATTTAAAATTAGAAATATCCTTTTTTGAATAGGTAGCTATAGCTTTTTGACCAGCAATAGCAGTCATTTCATTAATTGCAATTTCAATAATTTTTTTATCAGCTACGGCTATACCTAAACCTTGATTCAAAACTATTTTTTCAAGAACTGGAACCTGCATTGCAGATTTGTATCCAAACTCTTTCTTTAAAGCAGGAGCAATACGCTCTGTATACTCTTTTTTAAGACTTGCTTTGTTACTCATTATTTAATTTCCTCCCCAGTTTTTTTAGCGTAACGTACCAATTTACCATCAACTTGTTTGCGTCCTACTCGTGTAGGTTTATCTCCTTTTACAGTAGGATTTAAGTTTGAAATATGGATAGACGCCTCTTTTTTAACAATACCACCTTGTGGATTTTTTGCATTTGGTTTAGTGTGCTTAGACACCATATTAACACCTTCTACGATAGCTCTTTGTTCTTTTACCAAAACCTCAAGCACACGAGCGACTGTACCCTTGTCATCACCTGCATTTACGTAAACGGTGTCTCCTTTTTTTATGTGTAATTTAGTCATTTTGTATATTGTTCAAAGGGTTATAAAACTTCTGGTGCAAGCGATACAATTTTCATATTTGCTGTACGCAATTCACGTGCTACGGGACCAAATATACGACTACCTCTCATTTCACCAGCAGCATTTAACAACACACATGCGTTGTCATCAAAACGGATATAAGACCCGTCGGCTCTACGTACTTCTTTTTTGGTACGTACAATGATTGCTTTAGAAACAGCACCTTTTTTTACATCACTTGATGGAATTACAGATTTTACCGCTACAACAATAACATCTCCAAGTGTAGCATATCTTTTACCTGTTCCTCCTAATACTCGGATACAAAGAACTTCTTTTGCACCGCTATTGTCTGCGACATTCAGTCTACTTTCTTGTTGTATCATGTTATTTTGCTCTTTCGATTATTTCTACTAATCTCCATCTTTTAAGCTTGCTTAAAGGACGAGTTTCCATAATTTTTACTGTATCACCAATTGTACACTCATTTTTTTCATCATGAGCATGGTATTTTTTTGTTTTATTCACGAACTTACCGTAAATAGGATGCTTTTCTTTCCACTTGATAGCAACAGTAATGGTTTTATCCATTTTATTGCTAAAAACCACGCCCTGTCTTTCTTTTCTTAAATTTCTCATATCAGGTCAAGTTTAATTTTGTTTCATTTCTCTTGCACGTAGTTCTGTGTTCAGACGAGCAATTGTTTTACGGACTTCTTTAATTTGATTTGGATTATCTAATGGAGAAATACTATGATTCAATTTTAATTGAGATAATTTTTCTTTTTCGCCATCAATTCTTTCGATAATCTCTTGGTTGGATAATTCCTTTACTTCAGCTATTTTCATACCTCATTATGCATTAGGAGATTCATAATCATAATCACGTCTAGTAACAAATTTGGTAGTTACTGGCAATTTTTGTGCTGCTAAGCGTAATGCTTCTTTAGCAATTTCGAAAGGAACACCTTCCACTTCAATAATTACACGACCAGGTGTAATCGGGGCAACAAAACCCTCAGGGGCTCCTTTCCCTTTACCCATACGCACCTCAGCAGGTTTTTTAGTTATTGGTTTATCTGGAAAAATACGTATCCAAATTTGACCTTGTCTCTGCATATAACGCGTAACTGCAATACGAGCAGCTTCTATTTGCCTTCCTGTAATCCATTTGGATTCTAAAGACTTTATTCCGAAAGATCCGAATGCCAGCTGATTGCCACGTTGGGCATTACCCTTCATACGGCCTTTTTGCTGTCTTCTGAACTTTGTTTTTTTAGGTTGTAACATGTTTCCTTATGTAAAATTCGTTAACAGATTATTTTTTTCTTTTTTTAAAACCTTTGCCTGCGTTTTCAGATCGATTGGCATTTCCAAATTGAGGACGAGCACCTTCTTTTTGGGTTGCAAATTGCGGTGTCAAATCTTTTTTACCATATATTTCGCCACGACAAATCCACACTTTAACGCCAATTATACCTACTTTTGTTAAAGCTTCAGCATGTGCATAGTCAATATCTGCTCTAAAAGTATGTAAAGGAGTTCTACCTTCTTTATACATTTCCGAACGAGCCATCTCTGCACCATTTAAACGACCAGAAACCATTATCTTAATTCCCTCTGCTCCTGCACGCATAGTTGATGCAATTGCCATTTTAACTGCTCTTCTATAGGCGATTTTACCCTCTATTTGACGAGCAACATTATTTGCAACAATCACTGCATCTACCTCTGGTTTTTTGATCTCAAAAATATTGATTTGAACATCTTTATCAGTAATTTTTTTAAGCTCTTCTTTGAGTTTATCAACCTCTTGACCACCTTTACCAATTATGATACCAGGACGAGCTGTACATACTGTAATAGTGATGAGTTTTAGTGTGCGTTCAATAATGATACGAGAAACACTAGCCTTAGCTAAGCGAGCTTCTAAATATTTTCTAAGTTTAAAATCTTCTAAAATTGTATCACCATAGTTATTTCCACCATACCAATTAGAATCCCAACCTTTGATGATTCCTAAACGGTTACTTATTGGATTTACTTTTTGTCCCATCTACTATTAATTTTTTGTATCGTTAGTATTTACAGTGTCTACATAAATGGTTACATGGTTCGAGCGTTTACGAATTCTGTATCCTCTACCTTGCGGAGCTGGACGAAGTCTTTTAAGCATTCTACCTGAATCCACATGTATGCGACTAACTATTAAGTTAGCATCTTCTGCTTTTTGTTCTGTTTTTTGTTCCCAATTAGAAATTGCAGAGCGAAGAAGTTTTTCTAAACGACCGGCAGCTTCTTTGGTGGAAAATTTTAACAGTCCAAGCGCTTTGTGCACTTCCACGCCTCTTATCATATCTGCAACTAAACGCATTTTACGTGGAGACGTAGGCACATTATTTAGCTTTGCGAAATAAAGACCCTTTAAAGCTTCTTTATTTTCTTCTGCTGATATTTTTTTTCTAGCACCCATTTTTATACTTATTATTTATTCCTAATTTATATTCAACGGTTATTTCTTTTTATTTCCACCATGACCTCTAAAATTACGAGTTGGCGAAAATTCTCCTAGTTTATGTCCTACCATATTTTCGGTAACATACACTGGAATAAATTTATTTCCGTTGTGTACAGCAATTGTATGACCAACAAAGTCTGGAGATATCATAGATGCTCTTGACCATGTTTTGATCACATTCTTTTTGTTAGCCTCGTTTAAGGCAGTCACTTTTTTATCAAGTTTAGCGTTGATAAATGGACCTTTTTTTAATGAACGACTCATATTATTATACTTCTCTTAAATTAATCAAATTACTTTTTCTTTCTCTCGATGATATATTTACTTGAAGCTTTTTTTGGAGCACGTGTTTTATACCCTTTAGCTAACAAACCTTTACGTGATCTTGGATGACCTCCAGAAGCACGACCTTCACCACCACCCATTGGGTGATCCACAGGATTCATGACAACGCCACGAACTCTTGGTCGTCTACCTAACCATCTTGAACGACCTGCTTTACCTGAACGTTCCAAAGCATGATCTGAATTTCCTACTGTTCCGATTGTGGCTTTGCATGTGCAAAGTATCATACGGGTTTCACCAGAAGGCAATTTAACAATTGCATATTTACCTTCTCTCGAAGTCAACTGTGCAAAAGTTCCCGCAGAGCGAACCAAAGCAGCTCCTTGGCCAGGATTCAATTCAATGTTGTGTACAATTGTTCCAAGAGGAATATTTTGTAAAGGCAATGCATTCCCAATTTCTGGTGCAGCATCCACTCCTGACAAAACTGTTTGACCTACTTCTAGACCATTAGGTGCGATAATATAACGTTTTTCTCCATCTGCGTAAAATAGCAATGCGATACGTGCCGAACGATTTGGATCGTATTCAATTGTTTTAACTACAGCTGGAACACCGTCTTTTTCTCTTTTAAAATCAATTACTCTAAATTTTCTCTTGCTTCCACCGCCAATATAGCGCATGGTCATTTTACCTTGATTGTTTCGTCCACCTGATTTATTGGTACCAAACACAAGAGATTTTTCTGGAGCATTTGCAGTAATTGTGTCAAATGTTCCAATAATTTTATGTCTCTGCCCCGGTGTTATGGGGTTTAATTTACGTACAGCCATTTTCTTTTATTAAATGTTGCTATAATAATCTATTGTATCACCTTCTTTTAATGTAACTATCGCTTTCTTAAAGTCTGATGTTCTTCCAGCAATAACACCACTTTTTGTAAAGCGTGATTTTGCTTTCCCGCTATAATTCATGGTATTAACTGATTCTACTGTTACATTATATGTTTTCTCAATCGCTTGGCTAATTTGAATTTTATTAGCATCTTTATTTACTTTAAAAGCATAGCGATTAAGCTTATCAGTAAGCTTAGTTGCTTTTTCTGTTACTATGGGTTTGATAATAATTTCCATAAAACGTTCTCCTATGCATTAAAGTTTTTAACAAGATTCTCTACTGATCTCTCTGTAAGCATTAAATACTGAGCATCTAGTATTTTATAAGTGTTTAATTCTGAAAGAATTATCACTTTTGACTTTTCTAAATTACGAGCCGACAAATATACACTTTTATTTGGTTCTGGTAAAACTAAAAGTGATTTTTTCTCATTAACATTCAATTTTTTTGTTAAAGCGACATAATCTTTTGTTTTTGGTGCCACAAAAGAGAAATCTTCTAGCACGATTAACTGTTGGTTCTTCACTTTATATGAAAGTGCAGATTTACGTGCTAACTGTTTAACTTTTTTGTTAATTTTAAAGCTGTAATCTCGTGGAGTTGGTCCAAAAATGCGACCTCCACCGACGCGAACAGGAGATTTAACATCACCAGGACGAGCACCACCGCCTCCTTTTTGTTTACCTAATTTGCGCGTACTACCAGCAACTTCACTTCTACCTTTGGTTTTGTGGGTTCCTTGGCGTTTATTAGCCATATGTTGTTTTACGTCCAAATAAATGGCGTGGTCATTTGGCTCAATTCCGAAGATTGTATCATCTAACGAAATTTTTCTTCCGGTATCTTTACCTTCTATATTATAAATACTTAGTTCCATTATTTATTTACAATTACGATTGAACCTTTTGCTCCTGGTACAGATCCTTTCACTAAGATTAGATTATTTTCAGGAATCACTTTTAACACTTCTAGGTTTTGAACCGTTACACGATTACCACCCATACGTCCGCCCATACGCATACCTTTGAACACTTTTGCAGGATAAGAACAAGCTCCTACCGAACCTGGTGCTCTTAAACGATTATGTTGTCCGTGCGTTGACTGACCCACTCCGCCGAAATTATGGCGTTTTACTACTCCTTGGAAACCTTTCCCTTTTGATGTTCCAATAACATCAGCCCATTCAGTGCCATTAAACATATCCACTGTAAAGACATCTCCTAATTTGACATCATTTCCAAGTCCCTTGAACTCAACCAAGTGTCTTTGTGGAGTAACGTTTGCTTTTGCAAAATGACCTTTTTCAGGTTTGTTAGTAGCTTTTTCTTTTTTCTCAGAAAAACCTACCTGTACAGCCTCATAACCATCATTTTCAAGCGTTTTGATTTGCGTAACTACACAAGGACCAGCTTCAATAACAGTGCATGGAACATTTTTTCCATCGGCACTGAAAACGGAAGTCATTCCGATTTTTTTTCCTATTAATCCTGGCATTTCAATTTAATTAATTATTATTTACTATTTATGTTTGATTATCTACAAATCAAACTTTGATTTCTACTTCTACTCCACTTGGTAACTCTAATTTCATTAAAGCATCTACTGTCTTAGACGTAGAACTATAAATATCAATTAGTCTTTTGTATGCACACAATTGAAATTGCTCTCTCGATTTTTTATTCACAAAAGTAGCACGATTCACTGTAAAGATTCGTTTATGAGTAGGCAGTGGAATTGGACCACTCACAATTGCTCCAGTAGCTTTTACTGTTTTTACGATTTTCTCTGCCGATTTATCGACTAAGCTGTAATCGTATGATTTAAGTTTGATTCTAATTTTTTGACTCATCGTCTTTTATTTTAATTAAGTTATTTAAAAAAGGTATTGATTAAGAATCATTTGCTAATCAACACCTTATTATTTCTTATAATAATTCTACTTTTCCTTTTGCTTCTGTAACTACGGCTTTAGCGATAGAAGATGAAACCTCAGCATAATGAGAAAATTCCATTGTAGAAGTTGCTCTACCTGATGAAATCGTACGTAAAGATGTTACATATCCAAAAGTTTCAGCTAAAGGCACTTTTGCTTTTACAATACGAGCCCCAGTACGGCTTGAGTCCATTCCTTCTACTTGACCACGACGTTTGTTTAAGTCTCCAATTACATCTCCCATACTTTCTTCTGGAGTAATAACTTCCATTTTCATGATTGGTTCAAGTAATACAGGTTTTGCTTTGGCACACGCATTTTTAAATGCTAACTGAGCACAAATTTCGAAAGATAATTGGTCAGAGTCTACTGCGTGATAAGAACCATCGACAACAACAACCTTTAATTTATCTACTGGATAGCCAGCTAACACTCCGTTACGCATAGCCGCTTTGAATCCTTTTTGGATAGAAGGGATAAATTCTTTTGGGATGTTTCCACCTTTTACTTCGTCGATAAATTGTAAATCTCCTTCGAAGTTATCGTCAACAGGACCAACTTTAAGCATCATATCAGCAAATTTACCACGACCACCTGATTGTTTTTTATACACTTCTCGTAGCTCAACGGTTTGAGTTATTGCTTCTTTATAAGACACTTGCGGTTTACCTTGATTACACTCTACTTTGAATTCACGTTTAAGACGGTCAACAATGATTTCTAAATGAAGTTCACCCATACCACTAATGATAGTTTGACCTGATTGCTCGTCTGTTTTCACAGTGAAAGTAGGATCTTCTTCAGCCAATTTAGACAATCCATTTCCTAATTTATCAATATCTTTTTGGGTTTTAGGCTCAATAGCAATACCGATTACTGGTGCGGGGAAGTCCATTGACTCAAGTGTCATTTGATTATTCTCGTCGCACAAGGTATCACCAGTACGAATATCCTTAAAACCAACACCTGCACCTATATCTCCAGCTGAGATTACATCAACAGGATTTTGTTTGTTAGAGTGCATTTGAAAAATACGTGAAATACGTTCTTTCTTTCCAGAACGTGTGTTGTATACATACGAACCTGCATCAATTTTACCTGAATACACGCGGAAGAAACACAAACGACCTACGTATGGGTCGGTAGCAATTTTAAATGCTAAAGCACAAAGAGGTTCTTTTGCATCAGGATGTCTTACTACTTGTTTTTCAGCATCATCTACATCTTGTCCGATAATTTCGGGAGTATCTAATGGGCTTGGTAAGTATGCACAAACAGCATCAAGCATAGTTTGAACACCTTTATTTTTGAAAGAAGACCCGCAAATCATAGGATTGATTTGCATGCTTATTGTACCTTTGCGAATAGCTGCTTTGATTTCATCTTCAGTGATAGTGCTAGGATCATCAAAGAACTTTTCCATAAGAACATCATCAAATTCAGCAACCACTTCGAGCATTTTTTCTCTCCATTCTTTGGCTTCGCTCAACAAATTAGCGGGGATTTCTTCAATATGATATTGAGCTCCCATCGTTTCATCATGCCAAAAAATTGCCTTCATTTTCACAAGGTCTACTACACCTTGAAATTTCTCTTCAGCACCAATTGGTATTTGAATAGGACAAGGAGTTGCTCCTAATACCTCTTTAACTTGACGAACAACGTCGAAGAAATCGGCACCAGAGCGGTCCATTTTATTTACATAACCGATGCGAGGCACTTTGTATTTATCTGCTTGACGCCATACTGTTTCTGATTGAGGTTCAACACCTCCAACAGCACAAAATGCTGCTACAGCTCCGTCTAGGATACGTAACGAACGTTCAACCTCTACGGTAAAGTCAACGTGTCCTGGGGTGTCAATCAAATTTATTTTGTATTTTTCATTTTGATAATCCCAACTAGTTGTAGTAGCTGCAGAAGTAATTGTAATACCTCTTTCTTGCTCTTGCTCCATCCAGTCCATGGTAGCAGCACCATCGTGTACTTCACCAATTTTGTGGGTTAACCCTGTATAAAATAGAATACGCTCGGAAGTTGTTGTTTTACCAGCATCAATGTGAGCCATGATACCGATATTCCGATTGTAACTTAAATCTCCTTTTGCCATTTTAGTATATCTTCAGATGTTAAATATTAAAAACGAAAATGGGCGAAAGCTCTGTTTGCTTCAGCCATACGATGCATATCTTCTTTACGTTTGAAAGAAGCACCTTGCAGATTGAATGCATCTACAATTTCGGCAGCTAATTTATCAGCCATCGTTTTTCCTCCTCTCTTGCGAGAATAGAGTATTAAGTTTTTCATTGAAATGGATTCTTTTCTTTCTGGACGGATTTCAGTAGGAACTTGAAATGTAGCTCCACCGATACGGCGAGATTTCACTTCTACTTGAGGGGTGATATTTTCTAAAGCTTTTTTCCAGATATCAATAGACGACTTTTCTTCGTTAGGTAATTTACCTTTAACGTTTTCTAAAGCTGTATAAAAGATAGTAAATGCGGTGGTTTTTTTACCATCATACATTAAGTGGTTAACAAACCTTGTAACCATTACATCTCCGAAAATTGGATCAGGTAATACGATCCGTTTTTTTGGTTTTGCTTTTCTCATTTTTTTTAAAATTTTTCCGTTTTGTATTTGGTTGCCATTGTGTCTTCAAAAAATTACGCTTAATTTTTTTACTCAACCGATAAAATGTCTAAATCCAAAATATGCAAAACAGTAGTAATTAACTGTTGTTTGTTTTTCTTTTAATTTTCACACCGAAGGATTATTTCTTTTTACCTCCTTTAGCTGGTGCAGCAGCTGGTTGACCTGGTTTTGGGCGTTTAGCTCCGTATTTAGAACGTCTTTGTTTGCGACCATTAACGCCAGCAGTATCTAATGTTCCACGTACAATGTGATAACGAACCCCTGGTAAATCTTTAACACGACCACCACGAATTAGCACAATTGAGTGTTCTTGCAAGTTGTGTCCTTCACCTGGAATATATGAGTTTACTTCCTTTTGGTTAGTTAGACGAACTCTTGCTACTTTACGTAAAGCCGAGTTAGGTTTTTTGGGAGTTGTTGTATACACCCTTACGCACACACCACGACGTTGAGGACAAGAGTCCAACGCTGGAGACTTGCTTTTGTCGATTTGTTTAGCCCTTCCTTTTCTTACTAATTGCTGAATTGTAGGCATTTTACTTGTTTTTGTTATAAATTATTAGACTTCTTTTTGAACCCATTTTTTGTAAATTCGGGTTGCAAAGATACACAAACTTTTGTACTAAACAATATTTTAGTATAAAAAAATACAAATTTATTTGAGAAACAATTATTTAATAGAAGCATACGAACTATGCTTCTCCTTTCATCCCACCAAAATTCATGGGAATAGGGGGATTTTTTTGTTCTGAAAGGATTATTTTCCCGTTTTGTTTTTCAAATTTAGTAATATTTTCTTGTAATGCTAGTAAAAGTCTTTTAGCATGCTCGGCATTTAAGATAATGCGAGATTTCACTTTAGCTTTGGGGGTATTGGGCATTAATCGAGCAAAGTCTATTACAAATTCGCTGGTTGAATGTGCTATAATTGCTAAATTTGAATATACACCTTCTGCAATGTCGTCTGCAATTTCTATACTAAAACCATTGTTTGAATTTTCCATTCTATTTTGTTTTAAAATTATGTAATTAAGAAAGATGTTTTTTCTAAAAAACCCTTATGTTTCTACTATTTTGTATCAATTTTGACACATTTTGTATGGTTTCATGTTAATTAACAGACAAAAGTACGATTTTTAAATTAAATCATTGAATTCTCAATTAAAATATTTACATTTGCTTGCTAATTTTGTAGTATTTTCTCTGAAAAGAAGAAGGCGTTATGGGAGCAAATGAAGGTCTGAGTAAAAAGGCAAAAATATTTAATGAAATTATTAAGGATCTCCAGTATATTTTGGCGATAGGTATTATTGTAGTATTACTTCCCAGCGATTTGCAATACAAATATCAATATACTGAAGGCAAGCCTTGGCAGTATGATTTACTTACGGCTACATTTGATTTCCCAATTTATAAAACAGAAGTTGAAATCAGTAATCAGCGTAATGATATAATAAAAACGCACAAACCTTATTACGTACTAGATACAAGCCTTAAAAGCAAGCAAATTGCATTCTTAGAATTAATAGTACAATCGTTATTCGCAAAAGACACAATTTCGCCAATTTCTACCCATGTAATTTCTGAACTAAAAAAATCGTTAATAAACTTATATGATACTGGAATTTTAACGTCACAAGATCAGTCTGCATTACTTGCTAAAGAAGCTAAATACATTGTGATTATGCAAAATAATCTAGGTCAAACACGGAGAGTAGAAGACATTATCACAGAAAAAGAGGCTATCAGATTATTTTTAAAAGATGCAAGTCGTATACTTCCAGAGTCTACACTTAATAAACTACCTATTAATGAATTAATAATAGGCAATTTGGTGTATGATGCTGAAACGACAAAAAAAATAAAAAATGATGAATTGAATAATTTATCGCTCACTTCGGGCCAAATACAAGCTGGAGAACGTATTATTGATAGGGGAGAAATTGTAACTTATGAGAAACAAAAGATCTTAGACTCCTTGAAAAAACAATTTCACCAAGAAGAGAGAAAATCGAATAATAATACACTTCTTTTAGGAGAGATTTTGATTGTAAGCTGTTTAATTTTATTGTTTTACCTTTATGCTCGTTTATTTAGGAAGAAGTTTTTTATCAGCAAACGTTTTGTTAGTGTTACGTTATTATTCATAATTGGGTTCACTATAGCAACTTCGATGATTGTGCAACATGCTAATCCTAAATGGGTATATATTATCCCTTATTCGTTGCTACCTATCGTGTTAAGCACCTTTTTTGATACCCGTACAGGATTATTTGCACATGTTATAACTGTATTGCTCTCTTCATTTATGGTTCCATTGCCATTTGAATTTGTTTTATTACAAATAACGACAGGAATGGTTGCAATCTACAGCCTAAAAGATTTGGCTCAACGCTCCCAGCTAGTACAATCAGCTATCATTATTGTTATTAGCTACTGCTTAATTTATTTTGGATATGGCATTACAATTGATGGAGATATTACTCGCATTAATTGGACTATGTTTATTTATTTCTTTGTAAATGGAGTCCTTTTATTATTTGCTTATCCTCTCATTTATATTTTAGAAAAAATGTTTGGATATATTTCTAACGTAACATTAATTGAATTAGCCAATACAAATAATAAGGTACTCCGTAATTTATCGGAACTAGCCCCTGGTACTTTCCAGCATTCGATGCAAGTGTCGAATTTGGCTTCAGAGATTGCAATTAAGGTAGGAGCTAATCCATTACTTGCTCGTACAGGAGCCATGTATCACGACATTGGGAAAATGAAAAATCCAGCTTTCTTTACAGAAAATCAGAACAAAGGAAATAATCCTCATCAACAGTTGAGTTTTGAAGATAGTGCTCGTATTATTATCCAACATGTTGAAGATGGTGTGCAAATAGCCAAAGATGCAAACATCCCCAATTGTATAATTGAATTTATCCAAACACATCACGGCACAAACAAAGTTCGATTTTTTTACAATTCGTACCGTTTGCAATTCCCTGAGAAAGAAATTGACGATAGTATATTTACATACCCTGGACCAAACCCAAGTACGAAAGAAACAGCTATTGTTATGTTATGTGATGCAGTAGAGGCAGCTTCACGTAGTTTGCCTGAATATACAGACGAAGCTATTGATGGTTTAGTAGAAAAAATTATCACATCATTATTACAAGAAGGCTCGTTAAATGAAGCACCCTTAACAATGCAACATATATCATTGACAAAACTCATATTAAAAGAGAAACTAAAGAACATTTACCACACTAGAATATCTTATCCTGAATTACAAAAAAAATAAATTAAAACCCAATGAAACCTCTTAGACTGTTTACTATAAGTTTGTTATTACTGTTTACTGGCTATTTTGTAAATTCACAAAATATTGGTATTCAAAAAAATAACCCTGATTTTTTGGAATATCTTTCATCAGAAGAGATACAAACGGGTTATGTTCCTTTACCCTTCGAAATGCCCACAACACCTGTTGGAACAAAGAGGAGCGGAGAAAGTTTCCCTTCACAATTCGACTCTCGCAATGTGAATGGAACTAGTTATATTTTAGCTCCAAGAAATCAGGTAATAACTGGTCCTTGTTGGGCTTTTGCAGCTACAGATGTGGTACAAGCTTCTTTTTATAAAAAAGGATATCAAGAAGGATATTTATCACCACAACTATTAACAAACTGTCATAACTTCGTGTATACAAAAACACAAGGAGGAAATTCGTTGATGGCAGTAGCTACATTTGCCCGTTTAGTTGGTCCTGCTTTTGAGAATGCGGTACCATATGATGCGAATGAAACAGCCTGTATGACAACAACAAAAGAAGACTTTCCAGCATTTGTTTCGAACGTACATATGATAAATAATAATATTGATGCGGTAAAAAAAGCAATCATGGACAATGGATCGGTTGCAACAAAAATGTTTTACGATGTAGCTTATTATAATAGTGCTGATAAAACGTATTTTTATAATGGAGCAGCCAACGAAAATCATGGTATTAGCATTGTGGGTTGGAACGATAATATGGTGGTTGCCGACAAAGGATATGGAACTCCATCAGCTTCGGGTGTTTGGATAGTAAAAAACACTTGGGGTACTGGTTTTGGAGATGGGGGTTATTTTTATGTATCGTACGAAGATACATATGTTGGGAAAGAGGTATTTGCATTTACCAAGCGTATTGATAAAAATACCATTGACAAGGTATATCAATATGCACAGCATGGGATGACAAGTAGTGTAGGCTATACTGCCAATAACCCATCATACGGACGCATTAAATTTACTACCACTGAACGAGAGAAAATAGCAGCCGTAGGTTTGTATACATACCACCCCAATACCGAGATTACATTTTGGATTTACGAAGGAACTGATTTTAGCAAATTACGCTATACATCCGAAGCAGAAGTAATTCAATATGGAGGATATTATACAATAGATATTACTGCACCAATATATATAACTGGAGATTTTCAGGTAATAGTAAGCTATAAACACTCAACGGAAGCTTATGCAATACCCATAGAACAAAATTTTCCTAACTACAATAATGCTACAATACAAAACTCGGGAGTACAGTGGATCAGCTCTTCTGGCAGTTCTTGGGCTCCTCTAGGTGCAGATACATCTTATAAATTTAATCTGTGTATTAATGCATATACCTCTATACCAAATCCTCCTGCTAACGATAATGTGCAAGATGCTGTATTGCTAAACACAAATACAGTGTACGAAAACTTCACAAACGCTGGAGCTACAGTACAAGCTAATGAAGTTGTGCCACCATACAATAACGAAGAAGCAAGTTGTTATACACAAAACAGTTGGTGTTACGAAGGGGGGTTGCAAAATTCGGTATGGTTTAAATTTGTAGCAACTAACTCTGTAGTAAATATAATTACAGAAGGCTTTGATAATCAGATAGCCCTTTGGAAATCAAATGATGATAATGCGGAAAACCTTATCAGTGGCAACACATCTACCTATCAGCTACTAGCAGCCAACGATGATGCCAGTGTAAGCAATGCCTTTGCTTCATTGTATAATGTGCAAGGATTGCAAGTAGGGAAAACTTATTTTATCCAAGTAGATGGTTCTGCCAATGGTGCAGAGGGTATTTTCTCAATTGAAATACAAGACATTCCAACTTCTATTAATAGCACCCATGCATCTACTTTATTAACACCTGAAGGCGAGTTAACACAAGAAATAAAAGATAAGGTGAACTATATTGAGGTGTTTGATGTAAGTGGACGATTACTACAGATATTGCCAAAAAATAGTAGCTTGAGCAACAGTAAATTACCTAAACAGCAAGTGTTAATCATCAAGTTGCATTATACTGATGGTGGTAGCGATACCATTAGTTGGTTGCAAAACTAACGAATTGACTAAAAAAAATCCTTTGATGCAAGTCAAAGGATTTTTTGTTTTAGCATTCGACATCAATACATGCCCTTTGAAAAACTACTTGTTTGATAAAACTAGCCACTTCTACGTGCTTGGGATGCACTTGATAGGTTTGCAAGTCCTCTACAGAATTAAATACTGTATCTAATACTACATCGTAATTGTCCGCTGGGCATAAAGGATGATTGATGGCAACAGATAATTGCTTGATTTCGGTAATGTGTGGAGGCAAGGTTTGTAATAAGCGGCAAATTTCGGCGCATAACTCCAGCTTGGTTTTGCCTAAAGCTTCTTCTTTCACCTTCCACATAACAATGTGTCGCAACATAAGGGTATTATTTAAAAATTATTTCGGCACAAATATACACTATTCAGGCATATTTAGAGAATATCAAGCTATATTTGTAAAAAAAATTCAGCGTATATGAGCATTATTGAAAGACTTGAACAAGAAAGAAATGCAGCTAAAGCACAAATTTTGCAAGGATTTTTTAAAACTGGCAAAGGACAATACGGCGAAGGCGATATTTTTTGGGGCATTTCGGTACCTACCCTACGTGGCATTGCCAAAACGTATTACCAACAAATACCCACAGAAGAAATTACCCAGTTGCTGCACTCGCCCATTCACGAACAGCGTTTACTTTCACTGTATATCCTGATATTGCGGTACAACCATGCCAAAGATGATAACGAAAAACAAGCCATCATTGATACCTACTTGAGCAATACCCGATACATTAATAATTGGGACTTGGTAGATTCGTCGGCTTACCACTTGTTGGGGAAACATTATATTAACAAACCACGCACTATTCTTTATCAATTAGTGCATAGTAGCGATTTGTGGGAACAACGCATTGCCATCATCGCCACCTTTTATTTTATCAGACAACACGATTATGCCGACACCTTGCGTATGGCAGGTATCTTACTGCATCATCCCCACGACTTGATACACAAGGCTGTGGGCTGGATGATACGTGAAGTTGGCAACAGGGATTACGAAACAGCATACGCTTTTTTGGTAGAACATTACGCACAGATGCCTCGCACCATGCTACGCTACGCCATCGAAAAATTTGATGAGCCTATACGGCTTGCTTTTTTGAAGGGGGAGGTATAGATTGGTAAAAAGCTATGATTAAAATAAAATAATTATCTACATAAGTGGTATTTTACATATCTTTCTTAACAAAACCTCATTCCTCTTATTGTAAATTACTTGTTTCTTGCAAGGATTTAAAAGCAAATAAAAATTCTTATTATCTAAAACGATAATACCACTTAATTGGGGGTTTTCATAAAATATTGAAGGTTCATGTTCAGAATCTTCTTTACAATCAAATTCAACTCCTCTTCCTAAAAAGTACTCTTTAAAATTATCTAATCCAAAACCACTTGCAAAATCAAGAGCAATTGCTATAAAATATGGACACTTCGTTTGCGAAATTATCTCGTTGTATTTCGAAATCTTTTCCGTGAGATTATTGGGTTTAGTTAGCCACTCATATTGGATTATCTTATGAAGCTTTACATTCAGCAAACGAAATCTTTTATCACTTATTGGCTTTTCGATATAACTATTGCTAAACCGATATACTTCGCATATTGCTATTGAGTCGCCTATTGAGATTGTCCAGTCTGGAGTTTGTTTATTATAAGGTTTTTCATATTCTAAATCAAATCCAAGTTTATTAAACAAACGCCCGAAATCTAGCTCTGCAAGTGTGGATGTAAATTTTGTTTCGTCCTTTAAATTCTTAATTTTTTCAAGAATTATTAGTTTTTCTTTTTCTGAGAAAACATTTAAACTTTCTTCAAAGTCAGGAAATTTATCACATAATTGATTGAATAAGGTTTCCATAGCCTATTCAACATCTATTTTATCAATTTCTTTCATCAACCTATCCGTTTCGGTTAGTGCCACAATGATTTTTTGATAGTGCAAAATATCCTCAAATTCGAGCTTGCGATCTTTACGGTCTTTGAGCCATTTTTGGGCAGGTTGATAGCCACCAATATAGAAATTCCATGCGGTTTCGGGTACGTTGGCAAAATATTGCGTGTCGTTGATATACACTTTCCCTAAATTCCCCTCCTTCGGAGGGGTGCCCATCGGGCGGGGTGGTAAATTCCCCTCCTTTGGAGGGGTGGCCGAAGGACGGGGTGGTAAATTCCACTCCTTTGGAGGGGTGGCCGAAGGACGGGGTGGTTTTTCTGAATTACCTTGTACGTCTGAATTATCAAATACACCATAGTTTTTAATGATATAATTTTCTAATTCAACAAATACATTATTTAAATTATTCATTATATCATCAACTTGAATTCTATATACTTTCAACCCTAATGAAAGTAGATATTCTTCTCTTGCTAAATCATATTCCTCTTTACCAATGTGGCTCGACCCGTCAATTTCTATAACTAATCCGAGTTTTTTTACGTAAAAATCTACTATATAGTTTCCAATTACTCTTTGTCTGTCGAAGTCAATATTATGAAAGCCTCCTTTTGTTACTTGCATCCAAAATAATACTTCTGGTAGGTTTCCAGCTTGTCTTAGTTCTTTTGCTCGCTGCTTTAAATTGGGATTGTATGGAAGTTCTACTATTGGGGATAATTTAATTTTAGTTTGGTTTAATTCTAGCACAACTTCTTGTGGATGTGTGTTAAGAACCACCCCGTCCTGCGGACACCCCTCCGAAGAAGGGGAATTTACCACCCCGTCCTGCGGACACCCCTCCGAAGAAGGGGAATTTACCACCCCGCCCGATGGGCACCCCTCCGAAGGAGGGGAATTTACCACCCCGCCCGATGGGCACCCCTCCGAAGGAGGGGAATTTACGAAGTGCGGTTTTTCTACGACATTATCGCCATCAATCGGGTATTGAGTAATGTATTTTTCTACCGTTGGGCTTTC
>RRZU012589847.1_pt1 | contig 32469 bp, 31 predicted proteins | sample 2165561 | NCBI WGS metagenome assembly RRZU01 (sample SAMN10456909, study PRJNA506462) | wastewater metagenome | isolation source: wastewater sludge | place: USA: Moscow, Idaho | reverse complement strand
GTCGAGAGCACCTCGAACTGCTTCTCGCCGTCCACCTCGGCGATCTCGATGATCGAGATGTCGAAGGTGCCGCCGCCCAGATCGTAAACCGCGATCTTGCGATCCTTGGTGCTGGATTTGTCCATGCCGAAGGCCAGCGCCGCCGCCGTCGGCTCGTTGATGATGCGCTTGACTTCCAGGCCCGCGATGCGGCCGGCGTCTTTGGTCGCCTGGCGCTGGCTGTCGTTGAAGTAGGCCGGCACCGTGATCACCGCTTCGGTGATCGGATGGCCGAGATAGTCTTCGGCGGTCTTCTTCATCTTCATCAGCACCCGCGCCGAAATTTCCGGCGGCGCCATTTTCTTGCCGCGCGCCTCGACCCAGGCGTCGCCGTTGTCGTTCTTGACGATCTTGTAGGGCACGAGGTCGATGTCTTTTTGCACTTCCGGTTCGCCGAAACGGCGACCGATCAGGCGCTTGACCGCGAACAGCGTGTTCTGCGGGTTGGTGACCGCCTGGCGCTTGGCCGGCTGGCCGACGGTGATTTCACCGTCCTCCATGAAGGCGACGATGGAGGGCGTGGTCCGGTCGCCTTCGCTGTTTTCGATTACCCGGGGCTTGCCACCCTCCATGATCGCCACGCAGGAGTTGGTGGTGCCCAGGTCGATGCCGATAATTTTGCTCATTGCCACACTCTCTATATTCAGGAATTCGGTTTTTAATCTTTGCCTGCCGCTGAATGTGGGGACGGTCGGGCGGATTTTCAATAGGTGTCGCTCGACGGAGAGCGCAATCGTTTCAGCCCGCGCGAACACCCCCCTCTCCCACGGGGGAGGGGTCGGGGGTGAGGGCCTATATACGAGAATCTGGTTCCCTCATCTTGACCCTCTCCCGAAAGAAGAAGGGAGCAAGGAGATGGCTGGCGTCGAATTCAACCGGCCGGTTTGGGCGCGGCTTGGGCGACGAGCACTTTGGCGGGACGGATCAGCCGCTCGTTCAGCACGTAGCCTTTCTGGACCACCTGCACCACGCTGTTCGGCTCCGCCTGGTCGGTCGGCACCATCGCCATCGCCTCGTGTTCGGCCGGATCGAATTTGGCGCCGACCGGATTCAGCTCGCGGACCCCGAATTTCTCCATCGCCGTCGCCAGTTGTTTGAGGGTCAGCTCGACCCCTTCCCGCAGCTTGGCGATATCCACGGCGTCTCCGGCCGCCGCCAGCCCCATTTCCAGGCTGTCGCGCACCGGCAGCAGTTCGCCGAAGAACCGTTCCAGCGCGAATTTGTGCGCGTTCTGCACGTCGCGCTCGGTGCGCTTGCGCAGGTTTTCCATCTCCGCGTGAGCGCCCAGATACAGTTTCCAGTGTTCGTCGGCCTTGGCCAAGGCTTGGTCCAAATCCCGCTGCAACGACTCGAATTCCTCGCGGTTGACCAAAATTTCGGCTTCCGCGTCGTCGGCGGGGGTCAGAGGCGCGGACGCGGGTTCGGCGGCAGGATGGCTCGCCCCGGAAACCTCCGGGCGAGCGCCGGATTCCAGGGTGGGTTCGGTCGGGGGCATCGTTCGTTCTCCGTCACAGGTCAAATCGGTCGGGGCGGCCTCTGCCGCCCCCGCTGCCGAAGAACTGGGGTCGGATGCCGGAAATTCAAGGGCAGCCGCGCTGGGCTGCCGGCACGATGGCCGGCGGATCAGTCTTTGTGCTCGTTCAACGCCGCCGCCAGCAGCCGGGCGGTCACGTCCACCACCGGAATCACCCGGTCGTAAGCCATCCGGGTCGGGCCGATGACGCCCAGCACGCCGAGCACCTGCCCTTCCACTGTATAAGGCGCGGTCACCACGCTGCAACCTCCCAACGCGCCGAAGCCGGATTCCTCGCCGATGAAAATCTGCACGCCCTCGGCGTGCAGGCATTGGTCGAACAGATGCAGCAAATCCCGCTTGTGGTTGAAGGCTTCGAACAGTTGGCGCAGCTTGTCGAGATCGGACAGATCGGCGCATTGCATCAGATGGGTCTGGCCGGCGACCACGTAATCCTCGCCCACCGGCTCGACCTCGAAGGTCTGTTCGGCCATCTCCACCACGGTCTGCATCAGCCGGTCCAAGCTGTCGCGCGTCTCGCGCAACTCCCGCAGCAACGCTTCCCGCACCTGGTGAATATCCTTGCCGGCAAATTGCTCGTTCAAGTAATGGGCGGCCTGCTGCAGCTCCATGGCGCTGTAAGCCCGACGGGTCTGGATGATGCGGTTTTGCACCTCCTGCGTGTTCAGCACCAGGATGACCAGCACCCGGTTCTCGGACAAGGCGAGAAACTCCACATGGCGCAAGGTCACCGCGTTGCGGCGCGGCAACATGACGACGCCCGCCAACCGGGTGATGCCGGACAACAGGTCCGATACCGTTCGCGCCAGATCGGAGCTGTTTTGCGCCGGCTGATCGATCCGGCGGCGCAGAATTTCGACTTCCCGTTCCTCCAGCGGCCGGAGATGCAGCAGCGCGTCGATGAACAGCCGATAGCCGCGAGCGGTGGGCACCCGGCCGGCCGAGGTGTGGGGCGAGTGCAGATAGCCCAGCTCCTCCAGATCCGCCATCACGTTGCGGACCGTGGCCGGACTGAGATCCAGACCGGCGTCGCGCGCCAGCGTTCGCGATCCGACCGGCTGACCGTCGCGGATGTAGCGCTCGACCAGCGCTTTCAGCAAATGCTGGGTGCGTTCGTTGAGGGCGGGATGGCCACCTGAAGAGGATTCCCTGCTGTACATGCCGACCGTTTCTCCCGATTTAGCACTCTCGGCTTTAGAGTGCTAGAAGAAAAACCTAACAATTCCCACTTGAGGTGTCAAGTTATCCGGTGCTTGGCGCGGTTTCCCCGAAATGATAAGTTGCCGCTCTCAACCACTCAGTGCGAAACGATGCCCACCCCGGTTTTTCACACCATCGGCTTGATCGGCAAATTCGGCGATCCCAACGTCGCGGAAACCCTCGATCAGATCGCGGCTTATCTGCGCCAGCGCCAACTGCGGGTGCTGCTCGACGAAAGCTCGGCCCGGCTGATTCCCGACAACGGCCTGGAAGTCGCCAGCCGGGCCGCCATCGGCGAGCAGTGCGATCTGGCGATCATCATGGGCGGCGACGGCACGATGCTCAACGCCGCGCGCTCGCTGGTCAACTACGAGGTGCCGATTCTGGGCGTCAACCTGGGCCGGCTGGGCTTTCTGGCCGACGTGTCCCCCGCCGAAATCCCGCACAGCCTGGATCAGGTGCTGGCCGGCCAATTCCGCGAAGCCCGCCGCTCCTTGCTGCACGCCCAGGTCATCCACGGCGGCCACGTCGCCAGCGAGACCGACGCGCTCAACGACGTGGTGATCCACAAGCGCGAAGTCGCCCGGATGATCGAGGTGGACGCTTTTCTCGACGGCCGCTTCCTCAACGCCTACCGGGCCGACGGCCTGATCATCTCCACGCCGACCGGATCCACCGCTTACGCGCTGGCCGGCGGCGGGCCGATCATCCATCCGGGGCTGGAGGCGGTGGTGCTGGTGCCGATCTGCCCGCACACGCTCACCCACCGGCCGATCGTGGTCAAGGCCGACAGCGTCATCGAAGTGGTGCTGAACGCCGCCAACACCACCCAAACCCAGATCACCTGCGACGGGCAGGTCAGCTTGGCCATCGAGCCCGGCGACCGGATCGTGATCCGCAAGAAAGACCGCAAGGTCCGGCTGATCCACCCGATCAGCCACGACTATTTCGAGCTGCTGCGCGCCAAGCTGCGCTGGGGCCTCAGCCCGGAAGCCTCGCCGTTCACCTGATCCGGCCCGCCATGCTGACCCAACTGCGCATCCGCGACTTCGCCATCGTCGAAGAGCTGGAACTGGAGCTGGCGGTGGGCATGACCGCCGTCACCGGCGAAACCGGCGCCGGCAAATCCATCCTGGTCGATGCCATCGGCCTGCTGTTGGGCGACCGGGCGGACAGCGGCACCATCCGGTCTGGCGCGGAACGGACCGACATCAGCGCGGCCTTCGACCTGGACGACCTCCCGGCCGCTCGCGCCTGGCTGAGCGAACGCGATCTCGATAGCGAGCGGGAATGTCATTTGCGGCGGGTCGTCGCCAGCAACGGCCGTTCCCGCAACTACATCAACGGCGTCCCCCAACCGGCGCAGGCGTTGCGCGAGTTGGGCGAGTTGCTGGTGGACATCCACGGCCAGCACGAGCATCAATCCCTGCTGCGCCGCGAGGCTCAGCGTCAATTGCTGGATGACTACGCCGGCAACCAAACCCTCGCGAACGAGCTGGAAGATTGTTATCGAAACTGGAACCGGTTGCGGCGGGAACTGCGCGACCTGCGTCAAGCCAGCAGCGAACGCGACGCCCGGCTCGACATCGTGCGCTATCACCTGCGGGAACTGGCCGCGCTCAATCCGGTCGAGGGCGAGATCGCGGAACTCGAATCCGAGCAGCGGCGGCTGGCCAACGCCAGCGAGCTGCTGGACACCGGCCAGCGCTTGCTGGGCGGGCTGACCGAAGGCGACGAGGACTCCATCGCCGATCGGCTCAACCAAAGCCTGCGCGACTTGGACGCCCTCAGCCGGCTGGACGCTCGGCTCGGTCCGGTCGGCGAACTGCTCAACGCCGCACTGATTCAAATCCAGGAAGCCAGCGGCGAGCTGCGCGGCTACGTCCGGGATCTCGATCTCGACCCCGAACATCTGGCCCGGGTGGAACAACGCTTGACCGCCGCCCATCAACTGGCCCGCAAACATCGGGTAGCGGCCGAGGAATTGCCGGCCTTGCGCGCCCGGTTCGAGGCGGAGCTGGACGCGCTCGAACACAGCGAGACCCGGCTGGAAACCTTGCAGCAGGCGGTCGATGACGCGCTGGACGGCTATCGCGACCGGGCCGGGCAACTGAGCGAACGCCGGGCGGCGGCTGCGCGGGAGCTGAGCGAACGGATCTCGATGGCTCTGGCCGGGCTGGGAATGCCGGGCGGACGCTTCGCCATCGTGTTGGAGCGGCTGGACAAACCCGCTCCGGCCGGACTGGAAAACGTGGAATTTCAGGTCAGCGCCAATCCCGGCCAGCCCTTGCGAGCGCTGGCCAAGGTCGCTTCGGGCGGCGAGCTGTCGCGCATCAGTCTGGCGATTCAAGTCATCACCGCCCACGCCGCCCGCATCCCGACCCTGATTTTCGACGAAGTGGACAGCGGCATCGGCGGGGGGGTGGCGGAAGTGGTCGGCCGGCAACTGCGAAAGCTCGGCGACAACCGGCAAGTGCTGTGCGTGACTCATCTGCCGCAAGTGGCGGCGCAGGCGCACCAGCAGCTCAAGGTGGAAAAACAGACCGACGGCGAAAACACGCACACCCAAGTCCTGCCGCTGGAGGCGGACGAGCGGGTGGCGGAAATCGCCCGGATGCTGGGCGGGCTGGAATTGACCGCGAACACTTTGGCGCACGCCAGGGAAATGGTGGAGAAGGCGGCGTCGCCCGCCGCCGGCTAATTCTCCCCGCGCACCAACCGCGCGTCGTAGTCCCCGCCCTCCGCCGAGCGGTTGGGGCACTCGGAACGGCTGCAATGGCAGTACAGGATCAGGCAATGCTCGGCCAGCTCGAAGCCGAGCCGCTGGGCGATGATGCTTTGGCGCCGCTCGATTTCCTCGTCGCAGAACTCCTCGATCCGCCCGCACTCCAGGCACAGGATATGGTCGTGGTGCTCGCCCTGATCGAGCTCGAACACGGAATGGCCGCTCTCGAAATGATGGCGCTTGACCAAACCGGCCGTTTCGAACTGGGTCAGCACCCGGTACACGGTCGCCAGGCCGATTTCCTCGCCGGAATCGACCAGTGCCCGATAGATCGCTTCGGCGGTCAGGTGCAGGCTGTCCTGGTGCTGTAGCATGTCCAGGATCTTCATGCGCGGCAGCGTGACCTTCAGGCCCGCTTGCTTGAGTTCTTTGGAGCCCACGACGAACTCTCCGGGGGATTGGCCTTACCAACGGGTCGCCGTTGTACGCTATGATGTGATCAAGTCAACACAGCAACCCGGACCTTGCCTTCCATGCCTCACATGCTCCCACGCGCCACCGGCATCCTGCTGCTGGTTCTGACCGCCACCGGCTGCGCATCGTTCATCCCCAGCTTCTACACCGTCCCGGTCCGCCAGGGCAACTATATCGACCAGGCGACCGTCGGCCAGTTGCGCCCCGGCATGACCAAACAGCAGGTGCAACGCCTCCTGGGCACCCCGTTGATCGCCGACCCGTTCCACAAGAACCGCTGGGATTATTACTACCAGTACGGCAAGGGCGGCAACATCGCCGAACAGCGTCACGTCGCCCTGTTCTTCAGCGGCGACACGCTCGACCGCATCGACGCCCCGACGAAAAACTAGGCCGGGTCCGACTCCAGCTCGCCGCCGCCCTTGCGCATCCGTTTCCCCTCGGCGGCGCGCTTCTTGCGCACTTCCTTGGGATCGGCCAGCAGGGGCCGGTAGATTTCCACCCGGTCGCCGGCGCGCACGGCCGCCGACAGCTTGCTCAGCTTGCCGAACACGCCGACCTTGGCGGTCTGGAGTTGAATTTCCGGAAAGCGTTCTTGGATGCGCGACTGGAGAATGGCCTGCTCCAGCGTCGTCCCTTCCGGCACCTCGATCGGAACGATCGCTTGCTCGTCGGGACGCGCGTAGGCGATTTCGACCCGGATCGTCGCCGGTTTGGGGTTATCGCTTGCCATACAGTTCCACCGCGCGCTTGCAGAACGCGTCCACCAAGGAGTTGGCGATTTGCTTGAAAACCGGCTCGACCGCCACCCGCAGCAGCGAGCTGGCAAACTCGAACTCCATGTCGAGCGACACCTTGGAGGCATCGGCCCGCAGCGGCTCGAAGCGCCAATAACCCTCCAGGCGCTTGAAGGGGCCTTCCAGCAAGCGGATGTCGATCATTTTGTGGTTTTGCATGCGGTTGCAGGTGGTGAAGGATTTGTGCACCCCGCCCTTGACCATTTCGATGGTCGCCCGCACCTCATCCTCGTTGCGGCTCAGGACCTGCGTGGACCGGCACCAGGGCAAAAAGCGCGGATAGGCTTCGATGTCTTCGACCAGCGCGTACATTTCGGCCGCCGAGTACAGGACCAGGGCGCTTTTTTTGACGGTCGCCACGACTGGTTCTCCGTTGCCGCGTTATCGATTTGTTATTGGACTCCGAGGGGGCAAGTTTGGTTGAATCCGCTGGCATCCTCAAGCATCGCGTACCGGGCCGCCGACGCTGGCCCTCAACAGATTCCGCCATGAGCAAGAAACCGACCCCGAACCAGCAGATCGCCGGCAACAAGAAGGCGTATCACGAATACTTCATCGAAGAGCACTACGAAGCGGGCTTGGCTCTTCAAGGTTGGGAGGTCAAAAGCCTGCGGGCCAGCCGCGCCCACCTCAAGGAGAGCTACGTGCTGCTGCGCGGCGGCGAGGCGTTTCTGTTCGGCTGCCACATCTCGCCGCTGACCTCGGCCTCCACCCATGTCCAGGCCGATCCGACCCGCACCCGCAAGCTGCTGCTGCACAAGGAAGAAATCGGTCGGCTGATCGGCTCGGTCGAGCGCAAGGGCTACACCCTGATCCCGCTGGCGATGTACTGGAAGCACAACCGCGCCAAGCTGGACATCGGCCTGGCGCGCGGCAAGAAGGAACACGACAAGCGGGCGACCGAAAAAGATCGCGACTGGGAACGGGACAAGCAGCGGTTGATGCGGGAGCGCTAGCGCGTTGGAACTTCCCGCCCGCCGCGCTATCATAATAAACATCGATTTTCCTGGGGGCGATCCGGTTTCGACGTGGATTGCAAAACCTGAGGCGCATGCCGAGAATGCAGCTCATCTCGTTAATCCGGCTGCAAAATATAGTTGCCAACGACGACAGCTACGCTCTGGCGGCCTAAAGCCCGCTAGCCTCTGACCGGAACTTGCTTGTGAGGTCCGGAGCCTTTCGGGGCGTTCAGGGGTCGACCCAACACAAGCTCGCGCCGAATCCCGTCCGGGGGACGAGGCGCCAAAACTCACCGGAACCGCCGTTCGTCGCCCTGCCGGTCGGGTTGCGAAGGGTTAAAGCAAAGACCAGGCTAAGCATGTAGGGCCAAGGGCGGAGGATTTGCGGACGGGGGTTCGATTCCCCCCGCCTCCACCATCATCGAAGGGCTCGGATCATTTCCGGGCCTTTTCGCTCGCCCGATCGTAGCCGGCCGATTCCACCGGATAGCGCCCTTTCCCATCCGGCGGTATCTTCCTCGGCACGTTGCCGCATCGCCTGCCGGCAGTCGCAGGGCAATCCATCATCTCGATCCCAATCGCGGCGGAAAGCTTTGAAAACACGCTCTCAACCCCTATATCATGGCCTGATAGCAATGGTCCCGCGCGTCGCCGCCGGTGGTCCACCGTGAACCCCGCCGCGAGCGCACGGTCAATATCAACAGTTTCCAAACCCTGAGGAGAGCTTTCGACGATGATGCAGAGAAACGACCTACTGGCCAAAGCGCCGATCACGCTGACGGCGGAACAGTCGGCGGTCGGCGCCAACAAGGTGCTGCGCAACACCTACATGCTCCTGTCGATGACCCTGCTGTTCAGCGGCCTGACCGCAGGCGTCGCCATGGCCACGAACGCCGCGCCGATGCATTGGCTGATCACGCTGGGCGGTTACTTCGGCTTGCTGTTCGTCGTGACCCGGCTGCGCAACAGTGTCTGGGGTCTAGCGGCGGTGTTCGCCCTGACCGGCTTCCTCGGCTACACCCTGGGGCCGATCCTGAACCTGTATCTCAGTCTGCCCAACGGCCCGCAAGTCGTGATGACCGCTCTGGGCGGCACCGGCGCTATCTTCCTCGCGCTGTCCGGCTACGCCGTGGTCAGCCGCAAGGATTTCAGCTTCATGGGCGGGTTCCTGATGGTGGGCATCCTGGTCGCGTTCCTGGGTGGGCTAGGCGCGATGCTGTTCAACATACCGACCCTGTCGCTGGCGGTGTCGGGCATGTTCATCCTGCTCATGTCCGGCATGATTCTCTGGCAGACCAGCGAGATCATCCACGGCGGCGAGACCAACTACATCATGGCCACCGTCAGCCTGTACATCACCCTCTTCAACCTGTTCATCAGCCTGCTGCAAATCCTGGGCGTGGTGTCCGGCGACGACTGATCGGCTCGAATCGAGCCTGTCGGCTCAAACTCAATCCCCGCCTCGGCGGGGTTTTTTCTGCTCCCAATTCGGTCGCTTTTTTCGCGAAATGGCCGAACCGCTCACGGTTTGAAGCCCGCCGGTTTGCCGCCGATCCAGGCCACGAAGCGGCGCATCGCCGGATGCGCCAGCAGCGCCTCGCGCGTGCGGTAGCTCGCTTCCATCTCCTTCTCGCTCAGCACGCCGTGGATGTGATCGTGACAGGGGCGACAAATCCACAGGATGCGGGTGCGGACCTCCTCGCGCTCGAACAAACGCCGGTTGCGCGGCTTGCGGTGTCGGGTCCGGGGAATCAGATGGTGCCGGGTCAGCGCGGCCATGACGCGGCCACACAACTCGCAATGCTCCGGCTTCGGAGGTACGCGATAGCGGGGGGATTCGGTCATGCGGCCCGGCGTTCCAGCCCGTTTCGAACCCTAGAATAAAAAAGGGCCGGACAAGAGCGCCCGGCCAAAAACCACCAAAGGAGGATGTGCGGCAGACTGAGGAGAAGAAAAATGCCCGCCGCACAAGGCATATGTTAACAAAAAAATTAGAGTAAACATACTACTTTGCGTTGTTTTTCGGCAAAAAACAACAATTAGTTGCACAAACAACAAGTTAAGTCGCGAAAATTTGTTGCGCCGCGCAATAAATCAGTCCGGTTTGCAAGGCAAATCCGGCAACATCGAATCATCCGACAGGGCTAAAATCGCATCGATCAGCCGGTTCGGCTCGCGCACCCCGCCGTAGGTCATCAGCATCCGCGCCTTGGCGATCAGCTCGACCGGCGACACCGCCGCTTCGGGGTCGCCCTTGGCGTGGGTGCGCCGCACCGTCACCCGCTCGCCCCCGCGCACCGTCACCGTCACCGCGCTGCCCCAGGCCAGCGGATAGGCCGAGGCGTAAGGTTCGGCCGTCCGCACCGTCACCCGTTCCCGCAAATCGGCCACCTCGGCCCGCGCCGGCTCGGCAAAAGCGGCGAAATCCACAGTTTCCAACGCCAGGGCGGCGGCCACGCAATGCTGCAACGAAAACTTGGCCTCGTAGTCGCTTTGCGGGGCGGGCCGGTCGCAGACCTCCATCGCCGCCGCATAGGTCTCCACCTCGATCTGCTCGACGGTGCCGGCCACGACGCGGTGACGCAGCTCGAGCGCCGCGTCGATGGCCGGGTGCGTGTGCCGGCAGGAAGGCCAGGGTTTGATCGAGGTCCGCAACAGTTGCCAGGGACCGTTCGGGTCGCGCGTCACCGCCTCGGGATCGGCATCGGGACAGGTCGCGGTGAACCAGCCCTTGGAGCCTTCCAGAATCGCCGGCGGCCCGGTAAAGCCAAAATGGGCCAGATCGGCCGCCAGCACGCCCGCTTCCGCCGCGCGACCGGCGTGCAGGTGCTTGGTCATGGTCCCCGCTTCCAGAAACTGCCAGAGACCGGAGGATTGGGTGCCGGCGTTGCCCAAGGCGTGGACCGTCGCCGGGGCGTCGAGCTGCAACAGCGCCGCCACCGCCATGGCCGAGCCATACGGCCCGCAGGTGGCGGTATTGTGCCAAATCCGGTAGTGGGACGGGCCGACCGCCATGCCCACCCGCGTCGCCGCCTCGTACCCCCACAACACCGCCTTGAGCATGGCATGGCCGCGAATGCCTTGCCGCATCGCCACCGCCCAGGCCGCCGGCACCACCACGCAGCCGGGATGCACCACCGAGGCCCGGTGCAGATCGTCGGTTTCCAAGATGTGGGTCAAGGCGCCCCACAAAAAAGCCCGGCGCGCGGCGTCGTCCACCACGGTTTCGCCGGCCCAGCGCAGCAGGATCGCGCCGGGCTCGGTCGCGCGCCCCGCCAGCGCGTTGGACATGGTGTCCAGGGCCAACAGCGCGGCATGTTCCAGATCGGTGGGCGTGATCGGCTTGGCGGCGATCAGCTCGGTCAATTGTTGGGTCAAGGTGAGTTCGGGCACGTTTCATTCCTCGCTTGGGCAGCGGTGCAACCGGATAAAGCTTACGGGATTTTGGGACTATCCCGACTAATTGTAGTCGCCGCAGAGAGCGCGTCGCTCAATCTTTCCAGGGACGCTCGCACTCGATAAACCGCTGCCAGACCTCGGCGAACAGCCGTTCGTGGACATCCAGCCGGCAACCGTACCAGCCCTCGATCACCTGCCGGGCGGCCGATACCGTCCTCAGGCCCGCCTCTTCCAGCAAGCGGTGGGTGACCGAGATATCGTTCATCACGCCCAGGCCGTCTTGCAATTTGGCCAACGCGCCCAGATACAGCTTGACCGGGGCCGACGGATAGAAGCCGGCGAAAAAATCCAGCGCGTAGCGCAATTGCTTGACGCGAATGCGCAGCGCGTGCCGCTCTTCGGGGAGCAGCGCCTCGAACGAATCGCCCTGTTTGACCACGCGCCGGTGGTCGCGTTCGAGCAAGGGGGTGGCGAAGACCGGCGCCGGCTCCGCCAGTCGCCGCCACTGTTCGTCGCTGCAACGCTCTCGCCAGGCGCGGCGATCCAGCCAATCGGCAAATCGCTGCAACAGCGACGGATAGCGGGGTTCGGCCAAGGCCTCGCGCAAGGTGCGATGGTGGGTTTGGCGGAGGGTTTCGGCCTTGATCCGAAACAGGATCAAACCGCGCTTGCGCGGGAAATGGTCGAAAATGGCGGCCATGCCTTCGTGCAGGAACACGTCCCAGTCGCGGGCCGGCCCGAGAAAGCCGTTCAGCCAGCGAATGCTCTCGACCAGTTCGGCGCTGGCTTCGCGGGGAATCAGCGGCCGAAAAATCCTAAGGCCGGAGCGCAACCGCCGGAACGCCACCCGCATCTGATGGACGCCTTCGATCTGGCCGTCCAGCACCGCCGGCAAATTCGCGTCGGCGTGGCGCAAGCAAGCGCCGATGATCGCGATGAAGGCTTCCTCGCTGGCCGTGTCGGCCCGCAAATGCAGCGGGCCGGCCTTGATGTGAACAATCGCTGCGGAGTTCATGATGGGCGGTGATCTGGCACAAATTCGATTTCCGGGAAAGCGCTCGGCGCTTCGCTGTCAAAGAAGCGACGACTATACAGCTTTCCTGACAGGCCCGTGAAATCGCTGTTTCGAGACGGTTCAGCGGCGAGGCGGGGAACGAATAAAGTCAGGATATCTTTACACGGATCCCGACCTACCAACCTGAACATCTCGATAAAACGCCAGCAACGCCTCGGCAAAACCCCGCGCGGTCCACTGTGCGGCGTAAACACGACCCTCTTCGCCCAGCCGCCGCCGCAACTCGGCGTCATCGAGCAGCCGGCGAACCTGGGCGGCGAAATGCATCACGTCCTCCTCGGCGACCAGCGCGCCCCGCTCTGCCGCCAGGATATCGCGGGTGCCCATGACGGCCGTGGAGACGACGGGCACGCCCAGGCTCATCGCTTCCAGCAGCACCAGCCCTTGCGTTTCGGTCCGCGAGGCGAAAACGAAGGCGTCGCCCGCCCGATAGCAGCCGCTCAGCTCGGCCCCCCGCGCCAGGTACCCGACGAAACGCACATTCGCCTCCAATCCCAGCGCCGTCCCCAGACGCCGCAACCGGTCGCGCGCCGGTCCCTCGCCGGCGACGATCAGCGCGATATCGGGGTGGGTGGTCCGCTTCAGCTCGTGCGTGACGCGCAGCAGAAACTCGATGTTTTTCTCGAAGGCCACCCGCCCGACGAACACCAGCGTCGGCCGGTCGCGACCGATACCGTGCCGGGCGCGAAACGCGGCGCCGTCCCCCTGCTGGAAGGCGTCCACCGGCATACCGGTCGGAATCACCCGCATCCTCGTCCGCACCCCGTATTGGACCAAGATTTCGTGCATCGCCCGCGAAGGCACCACCAGTCCGTCCAACTGGTTGCATTGCCGGCGGGAGATCTGTCGAGCCACCGCCCGCCAGGCGTTTTTCGGCAGAATCGGCAGGTAATGGAACAGGTATTCCTCGAAAAAGGTGTGATACGTTTCGGCGCACGGCACGCCCAGTCGCCGCGCCCATCGCAAGCCGGCGTAGTGCGCGACAAACGGTGTCTGCACATGAACCAGATCGAACTGCCGCGACCGCAGCATCGCCAGCCGTTGGGCCAGCGACCAGGGACGCATCATCCGATCTTCCGGATCGAACAGAACCCGACGGGAAGCGACCCGCTCGATGCCCCGCTCGTCGGCCCTCGGCTCGCCATACTCTGGCACCACCAGCCAGACTTCGTGCCCCAACTCTTGCAACTGGTGCCGAAAGGTCTGAATCGACGTGGAAACGCCGTTGACGCGGGGGAAATAGACATCCGAAAGCATCAATATTTTCATGAACTTGTATGTCGGAGTGCCATCGGTTTTCCCACGGCCGGCATCATTCGATGCGCGAGCGGCCGAAGCCCGCCCCGGACGACCGGCGTCGGCCGAAAATCAGCGCGACGAGCCCGCGAGCCAGCAGCGGAAAAACGGCAAGCGATGCCAAGGAAATCAGCAAAGGGGGCGATAGCGCATCCCGCAACGAATCCAACCGGGCCAATTGAGTGCCGGCATTCACGTAGACGATCAACAGCGGCAACATGCCGAGCTGGCTTATCCAGCAATACGTCGGCGCCGAAATTCGGGTCAGACCCATCAGCAGGTTGACCAGAAAATACGGGATCACCGGAACCAGCCGCAGGCCGAACAGGTAAAACGGCCCATCGCGCGCCATGCCCGCTTCGATCGCCTTGATCCGCCCGCCCCAGCGCCGCCGCACCGCGTCGCGCAGAAAGCGCCGGGCGGCCAAGAACGCCACCGTTCCGCCGAGCGTGGAAGCGAACGACGCCAGCAGGGTGCCCCAGAACAACCCGAACATCGCACCGCCCGCCACGCTCAAAACGATCACTCCCGGTATGGATAAGCCGGTGACGGTCGCGTACAAACCGAAGTACAGCAAAGCCGAAAGGCGGGGATGTTCGAGGCGGTAGGCCAGAATCGCCCAGTATTGGGATTTGAGAAAGTCGAGGCTGAGGAAGCGGCCCGGATCCAAGCCGAGCAACACCGCGAGCAAGCCGGCCAGCAGCAGCCAGAAAAAAGGATTTCGGATCAAGGGCGGCGCACCCAGCCGGAGCCGAGCAAGCCGGCGAGCGGCTAGCGGCCCTGCTGCCGCCACGCCTGCGTGCGGCGCAGCAGCCAGCGACTCAGCCAAGCGTGCAGCAGGCGCACCCCGGCGGAGGTGTAGACGATGAGCATCGCCATCGCCGCCGCAGGCGCGGTGTCGCCGGCGTCGTCCATGTTCAGCACCGCCACCGAGGCCAGGGTGGTGTGGGGCGCGTACAGGAAGACCACCGCCGACACGGTGGTCATGGCGTTGATGAAGAAATAGATGGCGATGTCCAGGATCGCCGGCAGGCACATCGGCGTCGTCACCCGCCAAAAGGTGCGGTAGAACGGGGTCTTGAGCGCGGCCGATACCGACTCGAACTCCGGATCGAGCTGTTTGAGCGCGGTCAGCGCGGTCAGGTGGCTGACGGTGTAGAAATGCGCGATGGTGGCCAGCACCAGAATCGCCATGGTGCCGTACAGAAAATTCAACGGGTTGCCGGGCGCGTTGAAGAAAAAGATGTAGGCCAGCCCCAGCACCATGCCCGGCACCGCCATCGGGATCAGCGCCAGCAGATGCGTCGCCGTCCGCAGCGGTTTCGCCACCCGGGTCTTTTCGACCAGATAGGCGCCGACAAAGACCACCAGGCCGCCGAACACGGCGGTGTACAGCCCCAGCCGGATCGAGTTGCCGTAGGAGGCCCAGCTCCCGCCGTCGGCGTTGCTGAAATCGTAATGGCTCAGGGTCAGGCTGAGGTTGTAGGGCCACAGCTTGGCGAGCGAGGCGAAGGCGGCCATGCCCAGGATGCCCAGGATGACCAGCGCCACCAGACCGACAAAACCGAGCAGCGCCAGATCGCGCGCCGGACTGGGCTTGGGCCGGTAGGGCACGGCGCGGCTGGACAGGCTGGATATCTGCCGCCGCTGCGCCCACCGCTCGACGAAGAAAGCGAGAATGGCCGGCAGGAGCAGGAGCAGCGAGACCACCGCGCCCATCTGGAAATTCTGTTGCCCCACCACCTGCTTGTAGATGTCGGTCGCCAGCATGTTGAACTGGCCGCCGACCACCTTGGGCACGCCGAAATCGGTGATGACCAGGGTGAACACCACGAACACCGCGCTGATCAGGCCGTAGCGCGCCCCGGACAGGGTGACGACGGTAAAGGTCCGCCAGCGGCTGGCGCCCAGCGACTCCGAAGCTTCGTACAGCCGGGCATCGGCGGTGGCCAGGGCGGTGCCGATGATGATCAGGGCGTGGGGAAAGGTCCAGAACACCGAACCGATCACGATGCCGATGGGACCGTAGATGCTCTCGCCGAACAGCCAGCCTTTCAGCGCGCCCTGGTTGCCGAACAGATAAACCAAGGCGATGGCCGACAGCAGCGACGGTGCCAGCAGCGGCAACATGGCCACCAGCCGGAAGAAGCCCTTGAACGGGATGCAACTGCGATTCAGGGCATAGGCGTAGCCGAAAGCCAGCGCGATGGTGATCGCCGTGGCCAGCGCCGACACCCCCAGGCTGTTGCCCACGGCGCCCGACAGCGCCGGATTGGTGAAGTATTGGGCGAAATTGGTCAGGCCGACGAAAGCGCCCTCGCGATCCTGCACGCTTTTCGCCAGCATGAGCGCCAGCGGCAGCAACAGGGTCACGGCGAGATACAGCGCCAGCACCAGCAAACCGCCGCCCATCAGCCATTCGTCGCGGCCCAGGCGGGGACGAACGCGCGGCGCGACTATCGCAAGCTCAGCCATGAGGATGGCTATTCGGGAAGAGGCGGATATGCTCGGCGGCAATATGCAGGTGCATCGCCTCGCGCGGGCGCAGATCCAGTTCCCGCGCCCGCTGGCTGGGCAGTTGTGCCCGCAGCCGGTGTTCGCCCAATTCGCCGCCGCCCAGGCTCAGCCAGAAGAAGGGTCCCATGAACTCCAGGTCGTGGACTTCGGCCTGGAGGCTGTTGGCGTGGCCGTTGGTTTTGCCGGTGCAGACGATGTCTTCCGGCCGCACCGCCGCCCGCACCGCCGCACCCGGTTCGTACCCCTCGACCGCGCAGGCCAGCCGCGCCGATCCGAGCTGAATTTCGCCGTGGCCGATCCGCGTCGCCGGCAACAGGTTCATCGCGCCTATGAACTCCGCCACGAATAGGCTGGCGGGCTGATGGTAGATTTCCAGCGGCGTGCCGATCTGCTCGATGCGGCCGTCCCGCATCACCACGATCCGGTCGGCCATGCTGATCGCCTCCTCCTGATCGTGGGTGATCATGATGGTGGTGATCCCTAGCCGGCGTTGCAGGCTCTTGATCTCCTCGCGCAGATGGGTCCGCACCTTGGCGTCCAGCGCCGACAGCGGCTCGTCGAGCAGCAGCAGGCCCGGCGAAATGGCCAGCGCCCGCGCCAGCGCCACCCGCTGCTGCTGGCCGCCGGACAGTTGCGAAGGATACTTGTTCCCGCTGTCGGGCAGGCCGATCAGTTCCAGCAACTCCGTGACCCGCTGCTGGATCGCCGCCCTGGGCTGCTTGCGGTTCTCCAGACCGTAGGCGATGTTGCGGGCGACCGTGAGATTTTGAAACAGCGCGTAGGATTGGAACACGATGCCGAAATCGCGCTGCGCCGGCGGCAGCGCGGAAATGTCGCGCCCGTCCTGTTCCACCGTGCCGTGTGTCTGGATGTCCAGTCCGGAAATCGCCCGCAGCAGCGTGGTCTTGCCGCAGCCGGACGGGCCGAGAAAGCAGACGAATTCGCCTCTGTAAATGTCGATGTTGACGTTATCGAGAGCGGTGAAATCGCCGAAGCGTTTGCTGAGATCGCGGATGCGCAGATAGGGCGTGGTCATGGGCGGTCAACCTACTGATTGATCTCCCCTCGCCCTCCGGGAGAGGGGTTGGGGGTGAGGGCGTCCACTCCCCTCGCCCTCCGGGAAAGGGGCCGGGGGTGAGGGCGATCGGCTACTTCTTCGGCTCCGACTTGCCGTCGTAGCGCTTGGCCCACTCGGCCAGGATCACTTCGCGGTTCTTGGCCGCCCACTCGAAATCGTTCTTGATCATCTTCGCGGCGATGCCTTCGGGATAGTTCGGCACCGGCTTGGCGACGCCGGGCATGGCGACCACCGCATAGCCTTCGCTGTATATCTCGTTGGCCTTGCGGGTCACCGACCAGTCGGCCAACTGCTTGGCGGCTTCCAGCTTCTTGGTGCCCTTGACGATGGCGAAGGCTTCCAAATCCCAGCCCACACCCTCGCTCGGCGCGATCACCTCGACCGGCGCGCCCTTGCTCTTTTCCTGCGCGCCGCGATAGGCGAAGGAGATGCCGACCGGCACTTCACCGGCGGCGGCCATCTTGCAGGGCTTGGAACCGGAGTGGGTGTATTGGGCGATGTTCTCGTGCAGACCATCCATGTATTTCCAGGCTTTCTCCTGGCCCCACATCTGAATCCAGGCCGACACATCGAGGAAACCGGTCCCGGAGGAGTTGGGATTGGGCATGACCACCTTGCCCTTGAATTCCGGCTTGGTCAGGTCTTGCCAGGATGTCGGGGCAGGTAGCTTGTTTTTTTCGGCTTCGACGGTGTTGAAGCAGAGCGAGGCGACCCAGGCGCGCTGGCCGACCCACTGCGGGGGCTTGGCCTTGTCCACGTACTTTTGATCCAACGCTTCCACGCCCTTGGGCGCGTAGGGCTGGAAATAGCCCTGATCGGCCAGCAGCTTGAGGCTGGTTGCCGCCAGGCCCCACACCACGTCGGCTTGCGGGTTGGCTTTTTCGGCCAGCAGCTTGGCGGTGATGATGCCGGTGGAATCGCGGACCCACTTGATATCGAGATCGGGGTTATCGGCTTCGATGGCCTGCTTGAACTTGGCCAGTTCGTCGGCCTCGACGGCGGTGTAGACGATCAGATCGGTCTTGGCTTGAGCGGTAAAGGCGACGCCGGCCAGCATCAGCGCGCCGAACACGGTGGCGAATTTCATCGAAAATCCTCGCAAGTTGCGGAGTGGTGAACGGCGACGGTCGGAGCGGTCCGGCGCGTCGGTTGGCAACCGAGGATTGTCCGATGATCGTGTTACGAAATTGTGATCAGCCCGAAACCTTGTTCGACCGCGCCCACTCGCAACGCTGGCGGAATGCCGGATCGAACGGATCGACGCTGCCGAAACGGTCGGGTCGGAACGGCGTCGAATCGAAGGGTGGAACTGGCGTTCCCGCAGCCCGAACAGAACCCGCCCAATTCCGGTCGGCTGTAGGCGCTGGCGGCTTTAGAGACGGCGGCGGCTTCGGCGCCGCCGCCAGGCCGCAGATGCTTGCCGGTCGGCGGGCGCGAGCGCACACTGCACGAATCTCCTCACGCGATCCGACCTTTGCGCCATGAGTCAAATTCTCCTCGATATTCCCGACGACAGCTTGGTGTCGCTCAAACTCTCCGGGCCGGCGGCCGGCGCCGAGATCCGGCTGGCCGCCGCCATGAAACTCTACGAACTGGGCAGACTCTCCTCGGGCGCGGCGGCCCGGTTGGCCGGCGCGCCGCGCGTGGTGTTCCTCGGCAAGCTGGCGGATTACGGCATCGATACGTTTCGGCAGAGCGCCGCCGAATTAGAACGAGAAACCCGACTTGCCTGAGATCATTTGCAACACCTCGCCTCTGCAATATTTGCATCAACTGGGTCGGCTGGATGTGCTCCAGCGCTTGGCCGTTACACTGGTCGTGCCGACCGCTGTCGCGGTGGAGTTGGCGGAGGGTCGGCGGCGTGGCATGGAGGTTCCCGATCCAGCCGCCTTGCCTTGGATCGAACTCCGCGAGCCGCGCAGTCAAGCCGTGCTGCCCCTGATGACCGATCTCGGTCTTGGGGAAACAGCGGTGTTGGCGCTGGCGTTGGAAAGTCGGGATGCCGTGGTGATCCTGGATGATGGCTTGGCGCGTCGCCATGCCGAGCGCCTGGGTCTGCGACTCACCGGTACTCTAGGGATTTTGATCGACGCCAAGCGAGCCGGCCATGTCGATGCCGTGGCGCCACTGCTCGACACCCTGGAATCCTTGCGTTTCCGGCTTGCTCCGGCAACCCGTCAGGCCGTCTTGCGCTTGGCGGGAGAAGCGTGACTTCTCGAATCCGCTACGGTGGCGAAGAAAGCCCATGAAAGGGATAGGCGCAGACCGGGTGGCGCGGAGCTATTTGGCCAACGCATCGAATTCGATACTCGGATCGCTCGATGCGGCGGGTGCGACGGGCGTACTAACCTCATCCCCAACCCCTCTCCGAAGCGGAGAGGGGAGTTTTCGCACGGGACCTAAACCGCTTCAACCCGAAACCTTGTTCGACCGCGCCCACTCGCAACGCTGGCGGAATGCCGGATCGAACGGATCGACGCTGCCGAACCGGTCGGGCCGGAACGGCGCCAAGTCGAAGGGTGGAATTTGTCCCGTCGCGAGCGCGGCGATGCCCGCCCCCACGCCGCCTGCGGCGGCGATGCCCGCGCCCGAGCAACCGGTCGCGGCGAGAAAGCCGCTCATCTCGGGCGCCGGCCCGAGCGCGAACAACCCATCCGGGGAATAGGTGGACAGGCCGGCGATATGGTGGGCGATCCCCAGCCGGTCCAGCGCCGGCAAAAACCGCCGCAAGGCCGGTGCGCCTTCGACCAGCGAAGACCATCCGCCCTCGTCGCCCAGAGCAAATCCGCTCGACTCGTCCGGCAACCGGCGCGGATCGAAGCTGACCGATTGCTTCTCCCGCAGGCCGAACAGCAGCCCGCCCAATTCCGGCCGGCTGTAGGCGCGGGCGTCCGGCAAGACGACGATGGGGTGATCGGGAGGAAATAGCGGGTCCGGCGCGGTGATCCAGTATTGGCTGCGCACCGGCGCCATCGGCAGGCCAATGCCCACTCGCGCCGCCAGCAGATTGGCCCAAGCGCCGGCGGCGTCCACCACGCAACCGGCGTGGACGACGCCTTGCGCGGTGGTCACCCCGGTGATTTGGTCGCCCCGAAGGCGAAAGCCGGTCGCGGCGACGCCTTGATGCAGCGCCGCACCGCAGAATTTGGCGGCGCGGGCATAGGCCATCGCCAGCCGATAGGGATCGACGAAGCCGTCCTCCGGCATGAACGCGGCGGCGGCTATCGGCTCGGGGTTCAGCCACGGCGCCCGCCGCACCGCCTCGTCCGCCGTCAACCCCTCCACCGGCAGACCGGACGCTTCGGCGACGGCGACCAGCTCCCGCAATTCCTGTTGTCGCGCCGCGCTGGCGGCGACATGCAGGCTGCCGACCCGATGCAGGTTCAGCGATTCGCCGATTTCTGACTCCAGTCGGGCGATATCGTCGTAAGTCTGGGCGATCAGCGGCATCAGCGCGGGTTTGGCGCGCGCCCGAGTCAGCAGCGCGGCGGCGCGGCTGGTCGCGGCGAACGCCAGGGTATCGCGCTCCAACAGCGTCACCCGGCCCACGCCGAGCCGCGCGTAGTGCCAAGCGATGCTACAGCCGAAGATACCGCCGCCGATGACGACCAAATCGGCGTGGCCTTTCGAAATGGCGGGGGCGCTCACGACGGCGACAGCTCCCGTTCGGTTTCGGCGATGCAATCCTCAAGAATATCCAGCGCCCCGTCCATTTCCCGCTCAGTCACGATCAACGGCGGAGTCAGGGTCAACACGTTGCCCAGGCTGATTTTGAAGCTCAGGCCGCGCCCCAGCGCCCGGTACAACACCGCTTCGGCGGCGTCGCTGGCGGGCGTCTTCGCGGCGCGATCCGTCACCAGCTCGACGCCGAGCAGCAGCCCGCGCCCGCGCACGTCGCCGATCAGCGGATGGCGGTCGCGCATCTCCCGCAACCGCGCCAACGCCCGTTCGCCTTGGCGGCGGGCGTTTTCGACCAGGCCTTCGTCTTCGATGATCTGGAGCGTCGTCAGAGCCGCGCGAGCCAGCACCGGATTTTTCTCGTGGGTGTAGTGGCCGAACGCCCAATCCTGCCCCACGTCCAGCTCGGACCGGCACAGCGTCGCCGCGATGGGCAACACGCCGCCGCCCAGCGCCTTGCCCAGCACCAGTATGTCGGGAATCACCCCGTCGTGGGCGCAGGCGAACAGCCGGCCGGTCTTGCCCAGACCGGTGGGGATTTCGTCGAAAATCAGCAACGCGCCGTGCGCGTCGCACGCCTCGCGCACGGTTTGCCAGAAGCCGGGCGGCGGGATGTAGGGCACGGCGCGGGCCGGTTCGGCGATCACGGCGGCCACATCGCCTTCCCGCTCCAGCACGTAGCGCACCAGATTGGCGCAGGTCAAACGGCACAGCTCCAGTTGCGGCCGGCCTTCGGAGTCGGTGGGATAGCCGTAAGGGCAGCGATAACAGGCGAACGGCGGCAGATGCTCGGCGCCGGCCAACAGCGGTCCGATGGGGCCTGATCGGAACAGCGCTTCGCCGCCGACGCTGGCCGCACCGAAACCGGCGCCGTGAAACGCATCCCAAAACGACAGGGTTTTGAAGCGGCCGGTGGCGGCGCGGGCGATTTTTAGGGCGATTTCGATGGCATCGGAACCGCCGGTGGCGAACAGCGCTTTATCCAAGCCCGGCGGACCGATTTCGGTCAAATGTCGGGCGAGGGCGACCGCCGGCTCGCAGGTGAAGCGGCGCGGCGCGAACGGGAGTTGGTCCAGTTGCGCCTTGATCGCCGCCAGCAGGCGGGGATGGCCGTAGCCGATGTGGTGGACGTTGTTGCCGTGGAAATCCAGATAGCGGCGGCCGGCGGTGTCCTCGATCCAGCAGCCTTCGGCGCGGCGGATGGCGGCCAGACAGGGCGTGGAAACCGACTGGTGCAAAAAATAATCGGCGTCCTCGGCCAGCAAGCGCCGGCCCTCGTCGTCCAGATGCTCCGCCTGCCACGCCGCTCGCCGCGAGGTGTTGTTGGTTTCGCTTTCGCCGAGCGGCGGCGCGGTCGGGGAAACTCGCCGGTTCACGGCCGCTCGCCGCGCGCCAGCCGCGCTTCGATGGCGTCCAGGCAGCGCGGCAAATCGGCGATGGAATCGATGACATAATGGGCGCCGCCGGTCAAAAGCCGCTGGTGGGCGCGCTCGCGGCGCTGGCGCTGGTCGGCGGCCGGCAACGCTGCCCAGTCCGTCAGCGGCAGGCCGATTTCGTTGCCGCTGATCGCGACGCCCACCGTCCACATGCCGGCGTTCAATCCCTCCTCGATGCCCGGCACCGTATCGTCCACCTTGACGCAGGACTGCACGGCTTCGATTTCCAGATCCATCAAGTTCTTGAAACTCATGTACGGATACGGCCGACCGCGCGGCACTTCGGTGGCGCAGACCGAGCTGTCCGGCACGTAGCCCTGCTCGGCGGCGGCTCGCAGCAGCGGTTCCATCATCGCCTGGCCGTAACCGGTGTTGGCGCCGACGCGAATGCCGCGCGCCCGCAAGGTGACCAGCGTCTCCCGGCAGCCGGGAATCAGTTGCGCGTAATCGCGGATGGCGGTCACTTGCAGGGGCACGAACTCGTGATACAGCCGGTCGATGGTGGCCTCGTCCGGGGATTCGCCGTAAAGGTCGCGCCAGGCGGCGGCGATGCGAGGCAGCGCGCACAGACGACGGATATGCTCGCGCTTTTCGGTCCCCATCGGACCTCGCGCTTCGTCCAGGCCGAGATCGATCCCTTGCGCGGCGAACAGCCGCGTGAACGCGACCACCGGGGCCAGCGAGCCGAAATCGACCGTGGTGCCGGCCCAATCCAGAATCACCGCTTGCACCGGGCCGCGATAGGAACGCTGATAGTGGAAGTGCATGACGGTGGGATGTCCTCAAGAATCGATTGGGTTGAGAGCGGCAAGGCGTGGTGTTTCAGCATCGGATAATGTGCCGGATCAACCTTGCAGTTTGATGAATGGCCGTCCAGCGTTGCGGCTGCGGAACTCTTTGGCGGACGTGCCGGGAGCGGGTTCGGGGTGGGTTCACGGGTTCCGGCTGATGCCTGGCCCGAAGCGTCTCCCGAGAAGCCGGCGGGTTTTCCCGTTCCATCGGTGCCCCGCTATACTTGTGACGAAAGCCCAGGTCATAACGCAGCCAGATCGGGTGGACGCTGTCCAGGTATGAGGTTCTGCTCTGCCAACCTCATTTCGTAGCAACGGGTCAGCTCCGGAGGGATGGCAAACCTGTCAGGATTTCCAGGGTTGCAGGGGTTGCGATTCTAAGCGGTAATTTAAAGTTATCATAATCAATTACATACCGTTACAGATGACAGATTATGGCAGATTGACGGAAACCACATAATCACTTGTTCTTCCCGACACCCAATGGATAACATATTGAATAAATTGATATTTTATGAAATTTGGGCAAAGCGCGCGGCTGCGGTCGCGTATCCGCATAACAGGTGATGCGGATACGCGACCGCAGCCGCGCAGGTCCGTTGAAATTTTATGATTTTGTCAATTATTCCGGGATAAAAATCCCTGGTCTACGGAAGAACCAGGTGATCGAGCGGACTTCGCTGCGCTTCGCCGCTCATCTCCTCGTTGGGCTACAGAAACGATTATATTCTCGCCAATTATGATCTATACATGGCTCATGGTTAAGTTGATATTAGTCATTATAAATCATAAAATTGTCATTAACCAAACGCCCGAATGTATAGTTCTCTATTAGCGGCTCTATAAGCGATGCCTACTCTAAAAATCAGCTTGAAGATTCCTATTGATACGGAGCCGCTAATAGGTGCTCCTGCGCTGACATTTACACATTGGTTGCCAATAGGAAAAGAGCGCGGAATCAAAATAATCGAAGATAAGCTAGAGCTTCTTCTTTGGTTCGATATAATGAGTACTTGGTGGGCATCACAACCCACGGAGGAAGAATTAAAGAACCATGTTAACGTCTTGGCTCACTACGTTCTCGCGGAAGTAACCGTCCATGACGTAGATCAAATCCTAGCCGATTATATGCAGAATCATGATTTCAGAAAACTTCCTAGTTCTGATGATGCCTCAATTCAAAAAGAGTATGAAAACCTTGGTCGCAGCATTTTGCAAGCTGTTCTCAATCGGGTTAATCGGCTGATTGTGTTCGCAAGAGTTATAAAGGGGCAGTATTGGCTACTGGAATACCCTGTAGACTTAAATAGACTGCATAGTTACTTCCAGTCATTTGAGGCAATAGGGTATATCGATGAAGGTAAGCGATTTAGATTTCAACCGGCTACCGGTGATTGTATTAGCATTTCGATGACCCCTGAACTCAAGTACATTAAAGAGGGCGAGTGGAACGACGTGGAGCAGTTCGTTCAAGGACAAAGCCGTCCTTCAATGGTTCTCGAACTACTTGCTGGGGCACAACAACTAGCGGGAAATGGCTACGTCCGAAGCGCACTAACAGAAGCTGTAACAGCCTTAGAGGTTGCCGTTTCAGATTTTTCCCGATCAGACAAATGCAACGAAGCTTTAGCATCAAAGTACGGTCCTAGAATGGGAGTTGATCGCTTGCAGAAGCAGGTTGAGCGTATGGGATTAAGTGGGACTGTCCGATATTTGCTTCCGTTGCTTTTGCCTGAGGATGCTTTGCCAGAAAATATTCTGAAGGGTTGCAGAGATGCTATCGATGCCCGCCAGAATGTGGTACACAATGGGCAGCGTGAGGTAAAAAACGTCGAACACCTTATTTCAAGCATCGAATCATGCTGCAAAATATTGCGTGAAGTCTGTGAGGGCTCTTGAATTTGAATAATTACAAAAGCCCAACAAAAAAATCCAGCCGACCTCCTTCGTTGGCGGCTGGTTTTAAGCGTTAGGCGGGATACTGTCTTCGTAGTTGGAGGATAAATGAAAAATAAGATTACCATAGCATTATTACTAAATACTTGTGTTGTTTTGCCAGCAATAAGCGGCACAATGTATGAATGGCGCGACCCAGCTACTGGGAAACTTAAATTAGGCGATAAGCCACCTGACAGTGCTATTGAGTACTGGATTGAAGGACAAAAGCGCCCCGAAGAAAGAGCAGCAGAGGAGCAAAAAAAGGCGGCTGAAAAAGCGGTGCAAGATCAGAAAGAAGCTAACCGAAAGGCAGAACAAGACAGATGGGAAGCTGAAAAGAAAGCTGAAAATGATGTGAAGCATGCAAAATTTCGTGAAATACGTGATAAAAAATGTGCTCCACCGGATTATGGTATCCGTATCGGCATCGATAAAGAAACTTTCATGCTGTGTTTTGGTGTTCCACCTTCCGATATCAACACTACGCAAGTTGGTGGCATTACCCATGAGCAATGGGTCTACCCTAGTGGTGAATATTATTATTTTACAAATGGAAGACTCACAGCAATACAAAAAAATTAACTAATTGCTTATCAAGCGAAACTCGCCTAACTGGCTACTGCACCAGAGGCCACGCCATGATCGATTGTGGGTGATGGAATGCACATCAATGGCGTGGCCCCGGTTAGCAAATTCGTTTGTCGCGGCGCTTCGCGCCGCTCAACCACGCGGATCAAGCCGACTCTAGGCGAAAAAGCGCGTAGGGCGGGTAGCGCAAAGAGAACCCCACCAAATTTGCTTTAAGGCACTCTAATTGAAGAGTAAGCCAAGTAGGGTGTGCATCGCGTACCTTTTTCCGAGTGTGAACTGACACGCAGTCGCGTCCAATTGACTGATGCAGGATAGCGCGTAGGTTGGGTTGCCGTTTTTTGGCAACCCAACATTTTAAATCGGTCTAACAGTCATTGGATAGTTATGAGCTTTTTGTGGGATATGAAAAAGGCCGCAGCAAACCACCGCAAGCACGGTGTCAGCTTTAAAGAAGCATCTAGCGCGTTGCGCGATACTTTTTCTGCTACTGCGCACGATCCTGATCATTCGGAAGATGAAGACCGTTTTGTGACATTTGGTGTTTCCTCGCGGGGCCGTTTGCTTGCAGTAGCTCACACGGAGCACGGAAATTCGATTCGAATCATATCCGCGCGATTAGCGACAAATGCTGAGAGGCAAATTTATGAATAAGGTTAAGTCAGAAATGGCGGACGAGCTTCGCCCTAAATATAAAAGGTCGGATTTTGGGGAAATTGTGCGTGGCAAATACGTGAATCGCATCAAAGAAGAAAGTAATGTTGTCCTCCTTGAACCAGATATTGCACGAGCTTTCCCAAACGACGAAGCTGTCAACAAAGCCCTTCGTTATCTGCTAGAGATAGCCGAAGCTTCAAATCGCCTAACAAAGCGCTCCAGCCGACCGGCTGACGCCGGTGAATGAGCTTGGTCGTTGTTGCGGGCGCTCCGCGCCTGTGAACTCATCATATCCGAAGCCAGCAAAGGCCATCCAGAAGCGGCACAGCGCCGTTTAGTGGTCATCGCCGGCCTGCCATTACTCCAAATTTCTCAAGAAGTTTGGAGTTTAGCGGAGGCACTCATCGAAAATCATGCACTGCCACCGAAAGCCGAGGCAGATGCTTATCATGTAGGTATTGCTGTCGCGAACGGCGCCGAGTATTTGCTAACATGGAACTGCACGCACATTGCCAACGCACATACCCGGCCTAAAATCGAAGCCACATGCCGGGCACTTGGTTACGAGCCACCTATCATCTGTACACCACTTGAGGTTACGGAGGATTAAAGATGTGGAAAGACCCGATTGTTGCCGAAACCCGTACTCTCAGAGATGAGTATGCACGTCAGTTTAACTACGATGTTGAGGCTATTTTTGAAGACCTTATGAAAAAGCAAGCAGCACACCCGGAGCGGGTGGTTTCATTACCGCCACGTAAGGTCAAGGGTTTGCAACATGCTGGCGAGAAATCTCAAGCCTAGCTTGGTGGCGCTGCACCGGACTCCGCTACGCTCCGCCGGCGAGCTTTTCGTTCAACGATACGGAAGGAGAGAGGTCGTGGCGGCGATTCACCTGACCCAGCCATCGACATGAGGACTGGAATCTGAGCTATGGAAGGGTGGTCTTCCCGACGTGGATATGGATATAAAAACCCCTGACCAAACAAGCACCGGTTTTCAAAACTCGACCGCGTTCAGATCGTCGGGCCGGGGCGAACCGTCCGGGATGTCCATCTCGTCCAGCGTTGCGCGGATCGCGGCCAGCACGCCGCGCATCTGCTCCTCGAACAACTGGCCGATGCAGCCGATGCGAAAGCTGTCCACCTCGGTCAGCTTGCCGGGATAGATGATGAAGCCGCGCCGCTTGATCGACCGGTAAAAGACCTTGAAATCGAAGCGGGGATCGCCGGGAGAATGGAAGGTGACGATGATCGGCGACAGCCAGCGATTCTCCAGCAGGGTGCGAAAACCCATCGCCCGCATCCCCTCGACCAGCACCGTTTTGTTGTGGGCGTAGCGCGCCAGCCGGCCGCTCGCGCCGCCTTCGGCCGCGTGCTGCTCCAGGGCGCTGGCGAAAGCGGCCACGACGTGGGTCGGCGGCGTGAAGCGCCATTGGCCGGTCCGCTCCAGATACAACCATTGGTCGTACAGATCCAGGCTCAGGGAATGGGCGTTGCCGGCGCATCGTTCCAGCGCGTCCCGCCGCAGCAGGGCGAAACCGAAGCCGGGCACGCCCTCGAAACATTTGTTGGCCGAGGACACCAACCCGTCGAAGGGCAGTTCGCGCGCATCCACCGGCAGCGCGCCAAAGGAACTCATCGCGTCCACGAACAGCCGCCGTTTCTGGCGCCGGACGACCTCGGCGATGGCCTCCAGGGGATTGAGGATGCCGGAGGACGTCTCGCAGTGGACAGCCGCGACGTGCGTGATGTCCGGATCGACCGCCAGCATCGCCTCGACCCGCTCGGGCGGCGGCGGCAGGTAATCGCCCATGTCCAGCGGCACGAACTCGCGGCCCAAGTACTTGAGAATGCGGGCCATGCGCTGGCCGTAGGCGCCGTTCATCAGCACCAGCGCCTTGCCGTCCCACGGCAGCAGAGTGGCCAACGCCGCTTCCACGGCGTAGGTTCCGCTGCCCTGCAAGGGCACGCAAACGTGGGTGTCTTCGGCGTGAGCGACCGAAAGTAGATGGCGACAAACCCCGGCGGTCAATTCGTTGAAATCGTCGTCCCACGAGCCCCAGTCGCGCAGCATGGCGGATTTGGTCGCCAGGGAGGTGGTCAAGGGGCCGGGGGTGAGAAGATAGGGCTCGGGAGATCGGATCATGCTGGGGGCTCTCGGCCGGGCAAGGTTTAAAACCCCCATCATCCCGGTTAACTGTTATGGTTTGATGAAATCGTGCGGCCGGCTCGCGCCATCTTCCCGCCGAATCGGGCGTCAACCCGCGAAATCGGGCCACCGGCCCCGACCGGTTCGCCGCGTCACAAGCCGGCGCTGATCTCGTCGATAATGGCCCGAACGCTTTGAACCGCGCCGGGCGACAGATCGATGAACTGAAACCCGGCGCTATAAAAGCCCGGATTCAAATCCTCGCTCTGCCAGATGCGCCACGCCTCGAAATCGACGTTTTCCTTTCGGCCGCTTTCCAGCGAAACATCCATGCGAAACCGGAACTGCTCGCCCCCTCCAATCGGCGATTCGCTCAATATTTGCATCCCGCCCAAGCTGATATCGACGACATGCCCGATCAGGGCGCCGGCGTCGCGATCGTAAATCGAAAGATAAAACTCGACGCTGTAGCGCTCGTAGGCTCGCTTTTCCTCCAGATCTCGGTCGTCTTCGATCAAGATTTCCGCGTTCATCGGCTCATGTGCTCCCGCTCGGTTCGGCCGGCCGCTCGACATCATCCGAGCAAGGCGCCGGAGAAGAGATAACGAAGGTTGAGAATCGGCACCTTCCGGTCGCCATCGCTAAAGCAAGAAAGCGCGATCCGGCTCCAGCCCGCAGGTCGCTCGGGCAAAGCGCAGGCTTGATCGTCGCTCACCCGGCGCCGCAGGGGCGTCACCAGCAGCGGCAAGGCGCCATAGGCCACGCTTTCCGGGGTTGACTGGTAAGCGAAAATGCCGGCCAGCGGGGGCGGGGCGGGGCCGGCGCGACCGCCCCGCAGCCACGCCGCCACATCCATGACCGGCACGATTTCCTCCTGCCAAAGCAACACCTGACGGCAGTGGGGAGGCGCGTCGGGAATCTCGAACACCGTGGGAAACTGCACCAAATGGATCAGCTCGCGCGCGCCCACGGCCGCCCGCACTTCAGCGTCGAGCGCCAACAACCAAGCGGACGCCTCAGCCATGTTCCGCGTCCGCGATGGCGTCGCGCCGGCAAAAAGCCGCCAAGCGCGAAGTCGTGGTCAGACAATCGACGGTTTCCTCTCGCACGACCAGCAGTTCGACCAGACCATCCGGCTCGGTCATGCAAGCCGGCAGCGGATGGCGCCGCCGAGGCGCCGGCCCCAGCATTTCGATCTGGTCGCAGACGAGGGCCAGCCGGCGTTCGCCATCGTCCAGCAGCAGGCAAAAGCGGCGCGCGGACGGGATGGCCGCCGTGGCTGCCAGCGTCTCGCCGCCCAAGCAGTAAACCGGCCACGCCTCTCCGGCCCACTCGATCGAGCCCGCCGCCGGGGGGTCGGCCCCGGCGCGGCGCACGTCCAGCACCGATTCCAGCGAAACCACTTCCCGCTGGGACAACAGCAAACGGCGGCCATCGATGCTGAACGCCACCAACAGGGGATCGTCAACCGGAGCTTGCTCGCCAACTGTCGCCGTCAGGTTCATGCCCGTTTCCTCGGAATCCCTCTCATCCTTCCACGGTCGCGCCGCCACGCAAAGCGGCGGTGATCGTCTGGAACAATTCCTCATCGGCGAACGGCTTGGTCAGGTAGAAATCGACGCCCACGGCCCGGGCTTCCCGGCGATGCTTGGCGGTGGAACGCGAGGTGACCATGATGACCGGCAGGGTGCGGGTGGTTTCCCTGGCCCGCACATGGGAGGTGAGCTCCAGCCCGTTCATGCGCGGCATCTCCAAATCGACCAGCAACAAATCCGGGCGATGCGCCTCGATCATGGCCACGGCTTCCAAGCCGTCGCGAGCGGTGCGCACCTCCAGGCCGGCCTCCTCGACCGCCAGCGCCAGCGCGCGCCGGGCGCTCAAAGAATCGTCCACCACGAGGGCCGAGCGCCGTTTGGGGCGAGGGGCGCTGGCCGAGGGGGGCGCGGCGGCGGCGCGCGGTCGGGGGGCGGCGCCGGACGATGGCGCGCGCAGCAGCTCCGGCAAATCCAGCACCGGCACCACGCTCCCGTCGCCCAAAATCGTGGCGCCGATGATGCCGCCGAGCTTGGGGAAGTAGCGGCCCAGCGGCTTGACCACCAAGTCGCGGCTGTCCAGCACCTCCTGGACCATAACGGCGCGCGTCGCCCCGCCACCCTCCCGCACCAACAGCAGCGAAGGGATATGGCGCTCGCTGGCGCGGCGATCGGGCGGGAGATCGAGCAGCGTTTCCAGGGAGGTGAACTCGTAGTACTCATCGCCGAGCTGATAGAGGGTTTTCGCCCCCAACCGGCGGATTTCCCCCAACCCGGCGTAGAGGATCTGCTGCACGCCACGGCTGGAAATGGCGAACTGCTGTCCGTGCAAGCGCGCCAGCAAGGCGTGAATGGCGATCAAGGTGACCGGCAGGCGCAATTCCACCTGACAGCCCCGACCGGCCTCGGAGCGGATCTGGAAAGATCCGCGCAATTCTTGCAAACGGCTGTTGACCGCATCCAAGCCGATGCCCCGCCCGGAGGTCTGGGTGGTTTCGCTCCGGGTGGTGAACCCCGAGGTCAGGATCAGTTGGCACAGCTCCGCCTCTCCCGGCGCGGCGTCGGCCGCGATCAGCCCTTTTTGCCGGGCGATCTGGCGGATGGCGGCGAAATCCAGGCCGGCGCCGTCGTCCCGACAGCGCACCACGATGGTGTCGCCCTCCCGGATGAAGGACAAGTCGATCCGGCCCACCGGATTCTTGCCGAGCGCCTGGCGCCGTTCGGGCGATTCGATGCCGTGATCCACGGCGTTGCGCAAGACGTGCATCAGCGGATCGGTGATATCCGCCAGCAGATTGCTGTCCATCAGAGTTTCGTCGCCGCCGACCGTGAATTTCACTTCCTTGTCGGTCAGGCGGCAGGTCTGGCGCACGCTGCGTTGCAGGCGCGGCACGATGGTCTTGACCGGAACCATGCGGGTCCGCAGCACCGCCTCCTGGCTTTCGCGGTGCAGGCGTCCTTGGGTGACCAGCAGGTTATCGAGAGCGGTCAGCTCCTCGCGAATATCCTGATCCAGGGCGCGGCTGTCGGCGGCGGCTTCCAGCAGGCGGTGGGTCACCGTATTCAGCTCGTTGTACTGTTCCAGTTCCAGCAGGTCGAAATCGCCCTTGCCGGCGGATCGGCCCTGGACGGGGGCGATTCCCCGGATTTCCACCAGTTGCTCCAAATCGGCGGTCAGCCGCTGGAAAACCTGGTGTTGCGCCTGTACCCCGCGGGCTTGGCGCAACGCCTTGCGAGCGCGCTCCTGAATCTGCCCGGTCAGAATGATGGATTCCCCCACCAACCGCAGCAGGTCGTCCACCAAGGACGCCGGCACGCGCAGCATCGGCACGAGACCGGCCGGCTCGGCTTTGGCGGCGGACGGCGCCGCCGCTTCCTCCGGTTCGACCGCCTCGGGAAAATCGGGAAGCGCGGCCGTTTCCATCAGGATCTTGGCCGGCTGCGGGGGCGGAGCTATTTCCTCGCCGCCGGTCAAACCTTCCCGGTCGATCCGGTTGGCCCAATCGAGGATCGCCTGCAGCACCGTGCGGGCTTGGGGGGGTGGCGGGCTCAGTCCCACCAGCGCCTCGCTCATGCTTTCCAGGCAATCCGAGGCGGTCGACAGCGCTTCGGCGAGCGGCCGGTTGGGCAGGGTCTTCCGTTTCGAGAGCGCCACCAGAATGTCTTCCATGTGGTGGGTCAGATTGGCGATGCCCCGCACCCCGACGGTATTGCCCGCGCCCTTGACCGTATGCGCGATGCGCTGGGCCACCGCCACGTCCCGCAAATCGCCTTCCCCCCCGGCCAGCCGCTGGATGGCGGCGGAGAGTTCCGCCGTCTGGGCGGGCAACTCCTGCAACAGGCTGTCGAGCAATTCGGGATTCACGTCCTCCGGCAACACCAGGGAAACATCGTCCGCCAAAGCTTCAAGCGGCCGGGCTTCCTGCACCATCTGCTCGGGTAACGCCAGCGTGGGCGCGACCAGCAGATCGGCGAGCGCACCCGCCCCGTCGGCGGGCAGGGGCTTCGGCCAGCCCACCTGCCGGAGATGATCGACCAACGCTCGGCAGGTATCCGGGTCGGCCACTCCGCGCAAATAGTTCATGGCCCGGGCCGGCCAACCGGC
>RRZU011738328.1_pt1 | contig 32488 bp, 26 predicted proteins | sample 2165561 | NCBI WGS metagenome assembly RRZU01 (sample SAMN10456909, study PRJNA506462) | wastewater metagenome | isolation source: wastewater sludge | place: USA: Moscow, Idaho | reverse complement strand
CAAAGCCCTTTAATAAACGAATTACTTTCCCTGCTGAATTTGTAAGTAAGCCTACTGTTTTATCTGGTTTTATAGCTTTATTGAACATATAGTCCAGAAACTCATTGTAGAATATTAAATTTAAATTTCTAAATGTAATTGGTTGAGAAGAGTATTCTTTAAATTTAGTAAGATGTTTTTTTAGCGTTTTATAGTCTTTTACTTGGTCACTCGATACAAGGGGCGTTTTTTCTTCAATGTATTTGTCTAGTGTCTCAAATAGGTTTACTCGGTTTGACCTCTGTTGGTATTCTTTGTCTTTCTCTATTTCAAGCAATACATACTCAACGACAGGTTCAATGTTATTTTCTTTGGCATAAGTTAGTATGTTGCCTATTTTGGATGTCATTTTTGTAAGTGCAGCGTCAATTTCTTCATATTGTGGACAAGCACGTTTAATCCATGTTTTCTTTTCATCCCAATGTTCAGGTTTTATATTAAAACCAGTAGAAATATAAGTACGTTTAAGTCTGTCGTAGTTATATCGAATATAAAGTGGGGTGGTGCCTTCTTGGTTGATATAATTAGGCTTGATGAAAGGATTATAAACTGCCATTTTTTTTCTGTTTAAAATATCTAGTTGTATTGCATTTGTATTGCAAATATATAAAAAATATACAAAAACAAGTATAATTTCAAAAAAATAAAAATTATAAGTATCTGATATATAGAAAATAATATAAATTATTGAAAAGTATAAAAATAAAGATAGAGTCCCGTCCATACCGCAAAGTTAAAACGCAACTTATTGATAAAAAATAAGTTGCGTTTTTTGTAGCTTTTGATTGTTAGTGTTTGAAAATAATTTAAGGCTCACCAACAAAACTTGGCTCACCAACAAAACTTGAGGGGAAATAGTAGAATTTCTATCTTTGCAAAAAAAAGACGATGCTACAAGATGGATACAGCCTATTGTTACCGGAAGGCTTCACGGATTATTTTGATATATTGAGAGTAGAGGAGAAAGAAAAAGAAATCATCATTTTTCTGGAAGAGAAACTTGTATTAATAGAGCAAGAAGAGTCACATCAATTAGAAAGTAAGGGATTTTATCCAGCGGTTTTGGTGCAGGATTTTCCACTACGGAGCAAACGCCTGTTGTTAAATATCCGGCGACGGCGTTGGATTGATAAACAGACAGGGGAGTATGTCAGCCGCAAGATTCATATCACAGCAGCAGGCACCCGGTTGACGCAAGAATTTGCGTCTTTTTTAAAAGAATTACACTGATAACCATGCTGTCAGTTGCAATACTATAGGTGATTTATATGGACTTGATGGCGATCTGTTCGAGCGGCAGTATAAGAACCATTTGAGCGAATTTAAGCAGTGGAAACAGAGAGGTCATGCAGAAGACTGGATTTTATTGCCCAAAAACATGGGGCCATATTTGGGCATCGATGAAGTAGCTCTTTCCCAAGGCGAACTCTACACTGTTTTGATCAACAAGCAGGCCAAAGGCCGTCAAGGAAGCATTATTGCTATCATCAAAGGTACTCAGGCAGAAGTAATTTGCAAAGTACTTCTTCAAATGAACCGCAAAAGACGGTTTCAGGCTCGGGAAATTACGCTGGATATGGCTTCCAATATGGAGCTGATTGTTAAGACCTGTTTTCCTGCTGCCAAACGGGTAATCGACCGGTTTCATGTACAGAAACTGGCTTATGATGCCGTGCAGGAAATGCGCATTAAAGCCCGCTGGGAAGCATTGGACAAAGAGGCCATAGCGATCCATCTATCCAAATGCAAAGGAGAGAAATACATTGCTCCTGTCTTTGAGAATGGGGATACACTAAAACAACTACTGGCTCGCAGTCGTTATCTTTTGTTCAAAAAGGAATCTTTATGGACACACTCTCAGAGGCAAAGGGCAAAGATTCTTTTTAGGGAATATCCTGATATAAAGAAGGCTTATTATTTGAGCATGCAATTGGGTTTGATTTATCATCAAACCAAGCAGGCGGATGTGGCTTTAACCCGGTTTGCCCGGTGGTATGATCAGGTTGATCGTAGCGGATTCCTTGCTTTCAGCACCATCGTAAGAACCATCCAGACCCATTATCTGGAAATTGTCAATTACTTTCACCGCAGGTCTACCAATGCTGCATCTGAATCATTCAATTCCAAAATCAAAGCCTTCAGATCTCTTTTTAGAGGTGTAACGGATAAAGCTTTTTTCTTGTTCCGTTTGTCTAAATTATATGCCTAAATTTGAAATCCCTCAAGTTTTGTCGGTGATCCGATTTTTTCACTATCATGCTGTGGATGCCAGACCGATTGTCAATACGATAGGTGCCGGAGATGCTCTTTTTTCTGCTTTTATTCACTGTTATGCGGAAGGAGAAAATCCTCACCAAGCTTTGAAAAAGGCTATTGTTTTTGCTTCTTGGAAGATTGGCGAAAAAGGGGCTGCCAGTGGTTTCTTGACCGAAGCAGCCCTTGAATCTTTATGCCATAAGGTTTATAACCGTTAGAATTTGAGGTCTTCTACTTTTAAGTCTATGTTTCCTTTCAAATTAGCTTGAATACGCACAGCACCGGGAACAAGATCCAGGCTTGTGACACTGACGTCATTAAGCAACCCGTGAAGTGAAATGCCATCCATTATTGTATAGTTGTTTAGCGTTTGGTTAGCTTGTGCTTTCATATCATCAATATCTTTTTGCACAGGGTAAGTTAGATAGGGCATTAGTGTTTTCAGAATCATTCCGTGTAACAGCCAATTAGCGGATTTTACCAATGCGTTGGATGTTTTTACGTCAAATTCAGGTTCTATAATTTCTAGGGCAACTTTTTCATGATTGTATGCCATTTTTCCGCTAAAATAGATACGACCTTTGAGTGAACCGGTAACATCAGCTACAAAAACGGCTTTTCCTTCACTTCCGAAAACAGATAAATCAGTAATGGTAATTGATTTTTTTCCTTGCGTAAATTTCTTTCCAACCAATTGTTTCTTAGCCAGTTCCGCAATCTTGTCGAATGTCACATCCACACCGACATTGAGATTAAATTGTTTTCCTGAACGGTTGACATATCTAAATGCAGGTAGTGTAACGGCTTTGTTGGCAGTGGGTTTTGCACCCATGAAAGATTCTATTTGTGCATACATTGCCACTAACATATTCAGTTTATTGTTCGAAGAGGAGAGTGGTGACATATAAATATCTTTTGGAGTAATACGCAACCACATATCATTTTCTTTGTTTACTTGGATTGGTTTTTGGGCTTCTGTCCAAGCCATATTCACGTATTTTTTCAAATTAACGGACTGAGCAAGAGATTTATCAATTTCATCGGAGATGAGTTTCTCACACTGTGACAAGGCAAGGTTGGCAATAGGTTTAACAGGTATATTTACTCCAACAATGTTTAAGTGAGGAGCTTCAATCCATTCGTATCCTGAAGCGGTAGTACTGGAAACAATTTTCCAATTTTTATCGATACCAATGGTCGTTTTGTATTTTAGGGCGATACTTCCGGTTGCTTCGTACTTGTCGCCGACAGCTAAACCGAATTTTTGTACTTTCCATGCAAAGCGGCTCCAAACTTTAACGGGAACACGATATTCTATTACGTTATTTTGAATGTCAAAAGTGAAATTTTGAGCTTTCCATACTTTAATGGACAAATCATTATCTGAAATATTTGAACCTTCGTAAAGAAGTCCGGTCATTTTTTTGTTTACTGCAGCTTCCAGCTTTTTTACGTCAAGTTCTACCTGCAAGGGTATTTCGGAAACTGCCGGAGCTATGTTCGAAGGTAAGTACGATTCTTTTGGCTTTTCTATTTGCATAGCCGTTTTACACGAAGAAAACAATACCGATATGAGCGTTATTGTTACGAAAAATAATTGTTTTTTCATGTTCTATATTTTAACGAAAATTCGGGTACAAAATTAATCTTTTTATAAAGACGATGTTCTTCAGGAAGCTAAAACATTTGTTTATATATATAAAATTTAACAATGCGGTTTTTTAATATCTGTTAATTATTTGTCTGTTGTGACACCAAAATTGCTATTTTTTATCAAAAAGAGTACCTTTGAATTTCATAAATAAATAATTACCTCTTAGGTTGAAAGACCTTTGAGTTTAAATAAAATCGAATGAAAATATTAATTACGGGAGCCAGTGGCTTTTTAGGAGGCCATTTAGTGAGAAAAGCCGTTGAAAGTAATTTCGAAACTTTTGCAGGAGTAAGAGCTACTAGTAATGTGAGTCAATTTAAAGATTTGTCGTCAGTTACTTTTGTTGATTTACCCTACATTAACAAGGAAAAATTAAAATCGTATTTATTAGAGTGTAAAAATCAATGGGGAACATTTGATTATATTATTCATAATGCCGGAATAACCAAGTGCAAACATGAATCCGATTTTGATAGTGTAAATTTTGAAAATACACGAAATTTTGTAGAGGCTTTGATAGAAACCGACGCAGTACCTCGTAAATTTATTTATATAAGCAGTTTAGGAGCTGTTGGTCCGGGAAATGATAAAACATTGGAGCCTCTTACGTTGACCGATACTCCGAAACCTAATACGTTATATGGTATCAGTAAACTTAAATCTGAAGAATTTCTTCAATCTACAACAGATTTTCCTTATCTTATTGTTCGTCCGACAGGAATTTATGGACCGGAAGACAAAGAATATAATATTTATGTATCGACTATAAATAAAGGCTTTGAGCCATATTTAGGTTTTAAACCGCAATATCTTTCATTCATTTATGTTACCGATTTGGTAAATGTTATTTTTTCTATGTTAGAAGGGAATATTACGAGAAAGGCTTATTTTGTTTCGGATGGGCAGACTTACACACAACAAGAATATGCTCAATTGATTAAAAAATACTTGCATCGAAAAACACTCAAAATAACTCTTCCGTTGTCAATAATTAAAGCTCTTTTTTATGGATTTGATGTGATTGGTGGGTGCATAGGAAAGGTACCGACCCTGAATGCCGATAAGTACAAGATTATGAGTGCTCGTAATTGGGTGTGTGATATATCGGAATTGAAAAAAGATTTTAACTATACGCCTCACTATTTATTGGAAGATGGTGTAAGAGAAACTGTAGATTGGTTTTTAAAACAGAAAAAATCTTCAAAGAAAAAATAATTTAGTTATTTCCTCTTTGAAGATTTTCAAGCTCGTATTATACTATAACTTCTTGATCTATTCGATTTAGTTTTTTATCATTTTTGTAGTAATAAGTTCGTTTTCGTTTTCCAGTTGGACTAAATATGTTCCTTTCGGAATATTGTTTAGGCTTATTTCCGTGCTTGCTTCTTTTATTTCTTTTTGTAGAAGAGGCTTCCCCGCATAATTATCAATAGTTAGCTTACCATTTATTTCTGAAGTCATGTTTAAAACGTCTTTTGCCGGATTTGGATATAAAACAAAAGATTTTGAATTTACATCTTTGATGGCTGAGATGATAAGGGTTTTTAATGGTTTTAATTCAACAATACCATCGTCTGTTTTAATCCAAACAGACGTATCTGTCGATGGATTATAGTAACTAGTTTCTCCTGTTTTTATAACGTTGGCAACTGCAGTTAGGTAATGAGCAACCTCCCATGCTTTGGCATACCAAATATCACTTCTTTTGCCTATTTTTTGGCAGAATGCAGTTAAAGATGTCCAACTACTGGCATGTTCCCAACTGTGTCCCCATATATATAAAAGAGCCATTTCTTCTTTGTCCCAGTTAATTAATTGTGTTCCGTAATAATCTGCCGAAGAGTCGTGACAAGTTGGATTCCACCTTAATAAATCGCTTGGAAGATCATTCGGAATTGCTAAAGCAAATGTGTTGATGGTTGTTCGTGAGTAAATGATGCCAAGATTTTCTAAATTTTGTAAAACTCGTTTGTCGTATGTTCCGAAAGGATAGGCCATTCCCGTAACTTTATATCCAACCAAATTTGAAATAGTTGTTTGACAATCGGCAATTTGGTGGTATTGGTCATCATCGGATAAACTTTCCAAATACGGGTGACTTACAGTATGTAATGCAACTTCATGGTTTCCATTTGCATATAAAGTAGCAACTTCGGAAGCTGATATTTTATCAGAGTTACCAAGAAATCCTGAATTTAAATTGAAAGAACCTACTATTCCGTAAGTATTAAAAATATTTACTAAATCTCGATCTTGAGTTCCGCTATCATCGTAACTCATTATTAGAGCTTTCCATTTACCGTTTGGAAATGTAAATCTTGTTAAATCAATTTTATTTACGGGATTGGAATCTTCTTTTATACCATTTACAGTAACACATTTAGATTGATTTACAATTGGCATTGACTCGCCTAATGCATCAATAATAACACTATTGGAAATGTCAGGAGTCAGAGTAAGTCTGAAATTGCAATCATTTGTTTGAAAATATGCCCTGATTCTTTCTTCCCATGACCCTGATTTGACAAATCTAAATCCTGCATTTGCACCTGTCGGTTTATCTATCCATTCGGAAGTTAATTCTGTGAGAGTGACATCATTTAGTGTATAATTTAAAATACCATTTGTAACAGTAGCAACAGTATTGCTGGTATTCCAATTGTTTAAATTACCTGCAAAAGCAATTTGTTGTCCTTCGAAAGTTGTTGGTAAATTAACAATTTGGATTTGGACGTTCGTGGTTGGTCTTGCTTGCACGATGCATAGAAATAGCATTAATGCAGAAAAAATTGTTCTTTTCATAGTTATAATTCTGTTTTTTAGTAGGTTAGGTTTTCAAATATGTAACAATTATTTGTTACTTTATTTACTTTATGAAATCTTTATGCACATTTGTTTATGCAAAAGATTGCGTTAAATCGTTGAAATAGAATCTGTTATACGCAAAAACGCCCGAATAATAAAGTGTATTCGGGCGTTTTTGCGTTAATGAAGATTAGTTACAAAATAATCTCTGCAAAATCTTCAATGTGATTATCTACATAACTTGCAATAGCACTCGTTTGTTGTTCTTCTATAGCAAAATAGATTTCTTCCAAATCGTCAAATACTTCAAAATCAACGTACAATGCGTGAAACTCTTCATCAGTTGTTTCACGTTCTAAGGCAGCTTTGTTGGGTACGTAAATTTCTTTGGCTTTGTAAATGAGTTTTGATAATTCGATAGCTCCAAATTGTTTAATAGCCCGTGCAAACGGATTTTCAAAGATATAAGAACCATAACCATTTTGAATGAGCTGTACAAATCCACCTTCACGCATTTCGGTAGAGAAAAAATGCCACGCCAACAATGTATGTTGATTTGCATTGAGCAGGGGCATGGTCTCCTCCGTTAGTTTTCCTCCAATAGCGTCCAAATAAGCATCGGTAAAAACTTGCAAAAACTCATCCATTCCTTTTTCGGAAGCAGAAACTAAAATATTATCCTTTATTTGAATCATATTTCTGACAATCTTAAAGCAAAATATCGGCTCCGTATGCCGGTAACTGAATAGTAATTTTATGATTTGATATCACAAACTTATTGTTAAAGGATGACTTTAGATTTTTTATATTCAAAATCGCAGGTATTTCTACTTCTATTGTTTTTGGTTGTGCAGAGTTGTTTATACAAACAATGGCTTCTTTATCAAAGTATTTACGAGCAAATACCCAAGTATCTTTTGTAGTTATAATATTCATAAAGTCACCATAAATTAAGACGGGATTCTCACTACGCAAATGAGCTAGTTTGGCTACTTTGTCGCGAAGGGCAATTTCGCGATTGTTTAATCCTTCAAATTTCATCATTCGTCTGCAATCGGGGTCGTTTCCACCTGTGAGTCCAATTTCATCACCATAGTAAATAATCGGAATTCCGGGAATAGTAAGATTGAATGCATGCATTAAAAATAATTTATTATAAGCTGTCGAATCGGTGATTCCAATTTCACGTGACCAGCCTGCTGCTTTCGAATCTTCGCCAAATTTCAAATCTCCGGAAGCTAATGACATAAATCTTGGTTTATCTTGATTTCCGGATATATTACCCATAAGATTGTGACTACCATATGTGTACAAACTTGACGTTAACACAGATTCGACTTTTTGGAGGTCTCCTCCGCCAACTCCCGCAAAGGTAACATTAGCAATATCATATACATTAAAGTCAAATTGTCCGTCAAGCATCCCAGTGTTTACGTAACTACTTATTAGTTGCGGACTTCCGTATGATTCACCAATTTGGTATAGTACTTTTCCTTGATTTTGTTTCTTTATTTTCAGTGTTAATTTGCGCCAAAATTGTTCGGGAATATGTTTACAGGCATCGTGACGGAAGCCGTCCAATTTAAATTCATTGAGCCAATACATGGCTGAGTCGGTAAAAATTTCGGCTACTTTTGGGTTCATTAAATCAAGAGTCGGCATAAAGGTATCGAACCATGTTGTCAATCTTTGGTCGTCCCAACGTTCTGTATTCAAGGTCCCATCAGGTAAATACAGTGGAGTTGCCAGTTCGGGGTGTTGCTTATAAAAAGGGTGTTCTTTGTGTACATGATGAGCTACATAATCGAGCAAAATGTTCATGTCTTTTGTATGAGCATCGGCAACTAAACTTTTTAATTCTTGATTTGTTCCGAAACGAAAGTCCACTTTTGAAGAAGAAATAGGCCAATAGCCATGATAGCCTGAAAATTTCGTATTTTTTGGAGCGTAAAATCCGTAAGGTTCCATTGGATTTTGATTTAGTGGAGAAATCCACAGGGTATTCACGCCTAATCTTTTAAAATAACCATCGTCAATTGTTTGCTTTAATCCTGACAAATCGCCACCCCAATAATCTACTTTATGGTTTACATCGGGACGATTCAAGGGATGATCGTTGGATTTGTCGCCATTTTTGAAACGGTCGACCAGCATGAAATACATGATTTGAGCTTGTTTGTCTGTACGTGTAATTTGTTTGGCATTAGTCAATACTTTTCCCTTTTCGAGAGGAATTAACAAATCGTTGCTTATACCAAATTCATTACTTGCCCAAACACGAATAAATGATCTATCCAATTTTTTTGCTTCTGTAGGGATATTAATTCTGATTTTTCCATGGCTATTTTTAACAAATTTTTTCGATAAACAATAATTTTGCCAGTAAACAAAAACTTCTTTGATTTCATTTTGGGTAGTCAAAGTGATGGTTGAGTTTGAAAATTTGTCCGTGTATATTTTGGGAAACTTATCACTTTCACTAGGAACTTGTAGTATAGAATTAAATTTTCCGTATCCGTTATCCACTTTATTGGGGTTATTGGAGTCATCATTTTGATCACCATCCAGGTTCATCTGATACAAATAACTTTGTGGGCTTAGTAATAGTTTTACTTCATATAAACCTTTACTATTCAGTTTCAATTCAGGCGTTTTTGAGGGAGTCCAATCGTTCATTTGACCCGCAATCATTACTTTTTTATACGTTTTCCCCTGTGGATTAAAGGTAAAGGTATATTCAATTTTGTCGGTTTTGCGACAAGGAATTATATAAGGAACACCTTTCATCCAAAGGTTAGCATTTATGAAATGTTCGATATCCTTGGATGCATTAAAAGTTGCCGTCATTTTGTTACTATCAATCTGACAAACCAATTTTTTTGAAGAGCTGGTAATTGAGTCAATGTCGGCAGGGTTCATGACAAAATCTTGTAAATAAATTGTGTTTTTGCCCGGGGTTAAGGTTATCAACGAGTTTAGGTTCTTGTTGTTCTCAGAGTCATTAGGCAGATTTAAGGTTGGTTGGCAAGCCGATAACGCTAAAAGACCAACAAATAATAAGTGATTTTTGTTCATATAAAGTTTATTTTAGGAATAAGTTTGCATCAATATTATTTAGTGAAATACTGTCATTTTCAGGAAAATCACGTCCAGATATATTAGATATTACAAGTTTATAGTTTTCACCAGTTAAGGACATTTCTTTGGCTGTGTAGGAATCTTTTTTTTCTTTAATAAGCCTCTCATATTCTTCTTTTAACGAAATAACAATGGGCTTCTTTTCAGCTTTTGGGGTTACTATTATTGCATATTTATCAATGATAATTTTCATTTCATCTGATGTGAAAACGGTTTCCGTTTCTCCGTTGTATTCCAATGGCAGCAATGTTTTATAGGGTTCAATATCAATTGATTGATTGTTTTCCATAGTTGCATAGAAATATTCTTCATTGTCTACGGAGGATTCTAAACCAAGAAAGTCATTTATTTCTAAGTTTGTTTTATTTTGAATAGAATTGGTAAAGTATTTTTGAAGACTTTCATTACCAAAATTATCACATACATAGGATATTTTCTCAGCTAATGCATTTGAAGTTTTAACATCCAGTTTTTTTGTTTCTCTGGAAGAACCGATCACTTTTCCGTTTTCGAGTAGTTTTGCTTCGTTAAGCATTTGTCCGATTTCTTTTACCAATGCTTTTTTTGTAACATTAAATACGCTTAAAGGTCCAACAGAGGTCAACAGGGCTACTGTCGCAAATGAAACAACAATCCATTTTATATGTTTTGCCTTCGATAAGAACAGATAAATACTTATACCATAAAGCCACACATTGAAAATTAAAATATAACAACGATCTATTGTTATTCCGTAATCGCTGATACGACGATAAATACCTATTGACATTAATACAAGTAAAGGCAATAACAAGAGGTTAAAGTATTTTGAGAAGAATTTGATTATCTTATTTTTATTTTCCATACGTAATGGATATAAAATCATCAGACAAATTAGTCCGCCGATACTTAAAATTGAGACAAGCATGGATACCCAGCCGTTTGGTAATTTCCAATGTACAATTATTTGGGTTAAATAGACATAGAGAATTAAACAATACAAACCTAAAATTGGTAGTAAAATGTATAACCCAAGGATTTTAAAGAATTTGTTGAAAGTGTATTCTTGTTTCTGTTTCTCATTTTTATTGGGAATATTTGACAAGAAATAAACCGGGGCAAATATGGCATAACAAATTACAGCCAAATTTGCATATACGTCAGGGTTGATTTTAATCTTAAAAAGCTCATCGAGTGAAAGAACCGCCAAGCTCAGTCCGGCCATAAGTATTTGGGAGAAAAGTGTTGCTATAATTAGTTGTATAACAATTTTTTTGCTAAATTCCCAAAATGGAATATCCTTGTTTTTTGCCAAATAAGAGACTATAAAGGATGATAATGTAAAGACCATTCCTAAAATGGTTATTTGATAAAATTGATAAGAAAGTAATTTTTCCGGTAAGAAATAGCAATAGCTGAATAACAAGATAATAGCCAAAAGGTTTAAAGCTATTTTAAGAAACCTGTTTTTGAGGTCTTCCGTGAACAGTGCTGCTGATAAACTTAGAGGAATGCCCAAACCTAAAAGAGTCCAATAGCTTTCTTGTATTTTAACATTGTGCCCATTAATTTCCAGAAACAAACAAATAGCTAAACCGAATACGAAAACCAATGTCAATGGGAAACGCATGGCACCTAGGTAAATTCTTTCAATTCCTGATTTTAATGATATTTTTTTCATGTTTAGATATCTAATGAATCTAAAAAAATATTAATCACTTGAATATTTGTTGTCTATCAAATTGATAAGACAGGACAACATTCGTGCAAAGAACGAGAAAATTCTTGATACATTAAAACAAATTGAAATAAAAAGTATTTTTTACGATTTTTCTCATAATACTGATTTTATTGTTTGATAATCAATGTAATATATAATTTTTAAAGAAATGCTGTTTAATTGAGGATTTGCAAATACATTTTTTAAATTATCGAAATAATTGCTTGAAACGTCATTATTGTAGAAAGAAAAGTATCTTTTCCATACCAATGATAGTTCACTTCCCGGCAAAAATCGCCACGTGTAAGATAAATCCCCATTTAATGTACTTACATTCGTGTTATAATTTTTATTTACTGTCATATCCTGGAAATCGCCATTTCGCTGCAAAAGATAGTATGATTGATAATTGACATTAGACCAATAGTGGCGTATTCTTAAATTTAGTAAACTTTTATTTGAAATGGTAAACTTAATGTTTCCTATGTTTTCAATATTTGCAATGTTTCTTCTACCAAAAAAGATAGAATCGTTGGCACTGTTTTTATCTACGTAACCAATTGCATTTTGTAAAAAACTGGTAATTAGTTGGTAATTGAATGAAAGTTTGTCGTTTATACGATAAGTAGGAGAGAATGTAAAATATTCTGAACTTTTACCGTATTTTGAGGCTTTCCAGTAGCCAATGTTTGTAAAAAATGCAAGTTTTTTACGAAAATCTGATGAATAATCTATGCCTGTATATCCGGCAGTGGGTTCTTTCGCTTTCCAACCTTTCACTCGAGGCTCAAAGTAGTCATATTTTTCTATCGGAGTGGCACTTACATAAAATTTAATGTAATTCAGAGATTTGAAAACCAACTTTAAGTTCCAAGCTAATTCTAATCTACTATACAATAATGGTTTATATAAGTTGTCATAGTAGATATTTAATTCACTGGTTACCTCGTTCAGGTACTTGGTTGGTGTATAATTTAGATATTGTAATTTCAACGTGTTTGAAATGATATTGTTGTTTTCCAGATAGCCCAAATCGGTCGGGTTATATGCGTCACTTAATAGGGTAGAATATAATTCGTATCGAAATAGTCCTTTTAATTTTTCAAAATTGGCATTTAACCTATAACCACATTCATTGGAACTGATTGAAGTGTTTTTATCCTGAATGTAACTCAGAAAGGCATCTCCTGATATTGCATGTCCGTCAAAATTATACTTAAAATCAAGTCCTGATACATTGGATAAATGATTTTCCTCAGGAATAAGAACATTTGTATTTACCCAACTGACGTATGATTCTTTGCCAATAACCTTATCTACCACCAATAAATTGTAATTAGAAATTCCTTGAGTAGTAATATTTCGAGAAATTCCTGTGATTGTATCTTGAACTTCAGCTGTTGTCTTTTTTGTAATGGCATTTAAAAGACCTATTCCCCAGCCGGATGATGTATGTCCTGAAATTTTTGTTGCATTGTACAAATTACCCTCTGTTTGGTTGTTTTTAACTAATTCATTATCAGTTTTTTGAGAATATATCTTGTAATAATTACGAGGTTGCCCTCCAATACGGCGGGAATAGAAAATATCTCCTTTGCTGAAAAGTTCTTTTCCTTCTGTAAAAAATTGGCGTTTTTCATCGTACTTTGTTTCCACAGATGTTAGATTTAGGTAGGTATCATCAGCACGTGTTTGTCCAAAGTCGGGAATTAACATCATATCTAACGTAAAGCTTTCATTTATTCCATATTTTAAATCAAGACCGCCTTTAGTCGAAAAATTATTTTGAGTGTAGTACGTAGCTAAATATGGCATAAAAGAAAGACGTAGGGGAGGATTTACTCCTTTCATTCCATGCATTTCACCAGCTTGGTTTAGCCAACCATTTTTGTTCTTATTTACAAAATTCCATGTTATTCCTTCTCCATTACGTTTTATCAAACGAAAGAAATTAATTTCCCAAACTTGTATATCTGTTTTCGGAAAACGAATAGCCGAAAAAGGTATTTTCATTTCTGCTATCCAGCCAATGTCTGTTTTTTTTACTTCACTTTTCCATACGGCATTCCAGCTTTTATACATGGAATTTAAATCGTTTTTAGAGTCCATTTGTACACCCGCAGCTGATACCATAAATTCGGTCGAATTTAGTCCATCATTATAAGGATTTATTTCTACTGAAAAAAGGTCGGAATTGGCTTCATCACCCGAGTCCCTATCTCCCATTTCCGAAAAAATGGAATCCGGTTTGGTGTCATATAGTATTGCCAGTACATAAATAGCTTCATTATCATACATCATTCTAACTTCGGTTTGTTGAGATGGAACCCCACCATTAACAGGACTTTGTTGAATAAAATCGGTAATGATAGTAGCTTGATCCCATACTTTATCGTCAGATATAGCGTCAATTTTAGGAGGAACATCTGTTTTAACAATGGTAAACTTCTTTCTATTTTCTGCCGAAACAAAAGCTGAAAAAAGCATTAAACATAAAACTAAAAAGAGTTGTTTTTTCATAGAATCAAAAAGTTTTTTTCCTTCTAATTAATCCAAAGAAAATAGAAAGATTTTGTTACTCAAAACTAATTATACCAATGCTCTAATTTTTATGTGAAGGTAATTTGCCCACATAAAAAAGATGAATTTGGTATAAAAACAGATATTAAAAGAATGAATAACAGCAGCATCCTCAGGAAAAGTTTTATATTTGTTTCAGAAAAACGGTTAACAGATATGGTACAATTATTAAAAAGTAAAAATCGTGTTTTTATGCATATTACCTACTGGGTAGTTATGGTGTTACTTTTTACTTTCTTTTGGGGTACTCGATATGGTAATTATTGGGTTTGTTTTTATAATGAGCTTTATTTTTTACCGGTCAAGTTGGTCGCTACTTATTTTGGTCTTTATTATTTGATTCCTCAGTTGTTTAAAGGAAATTACTTGCGTGTAATTTTACTTGCGATAGTTACTATAATTGGTAGTGGCATTCTACAGCGTATTTTAGGTTATTATGCCTTTAGTCCACTTTTAGGATTTTATAATCCTAATGTTCCTCTTTTTGATACCACAGACATATTACACCAAATTATCAATATTAATGCTGTAATGATTCTGCCTTTTTCCATTAAATTTTACAGTTATTCAATGGAAAAGGAAAATAGAATTCTTATTCTTTCGCGAGAAAAATCACAAGCTGAACTGCAATTTCTGCGTAGTCAAATACAACCTCATTTTTTGTTTAATGTGTTAAATGATATTTATGCTATGTCGCTCATGCAATCGGAGAAAACGCCTGAATCAATCTTAAAACTTTCCGACTTGATGCGTTATGTCTTGCAAGAATCTGCGGCAGATGTTGTTTTGATAGAAAAGGAAATCAATTACATTCGCAATTATATTGATTTGGAAAAATTACGCTACAGCGATCGTTTTACCGTTGATTTACAGGTAACTGGGGATATTAACAATTTTTATATAACTCCCTTGTTGTTACTCCCATTTGTTGAAAATGCCTTTAAACATTCTTCTACGAATGAAAAGGGTGGGGCTTGGATAAAAATTAATTTGGCAGTTAATAACCAGCAAATGTCCTTGATAATTTCGAATAGTTTTGACCCTGAAGTACCTAAACAACAACATGTTTCATCAGGTATTGGTATAAAGAATGTGCGTAAAAGACTGGATATCTTGTACCCTGGTAGTTATACGTTTGAAACAGAAATTTCCGATCTATCTTATAAAACAGTATTAAACATTAATTTAGTACCATGAAAACCATTCATTGTTTATTAGTAGATGATGAGAAGTTGGCCCTTGATGTACTGGAACTTTACATCCAAAAATTGGATTATTTAGAGATTGAAGGGCGTTGCAGTAGTGCAGAAGAGGCTTCTTTATTTCTTGAACAGCATCATGTCGATTTGATATTTTTGGACATACAAATGCCAAAATGTAATGGCATGGAATGGATGAAATCTTTGGAAAATAAACCGAAGGTAATATTTTGTACTGCATTTGATCGTTTTGCAGTAGAAAGTTACGATGTAGATGCTGTTGATTACTTACTAAAACCGATTTCTTTTGATCGTTTTCAAAAAGCTGTTCAAAAAGCAAAAGATATTATACAAAAAGATCAGATAAATGATAAAACTGAAGAATTTATAAATGTTCGATCCGACAGAAAAGTGTACAAGATTGCTATAAATGATATTTTGTATATTCATAGCATTAGTAATTATTATCAGATAATTATGTCAGATAGAACCATCATAGCTTATGGTTCCCTTTCTTCCCTCGAAAATCAATTGATGGCTTCGAAATTTCTTCGTATACAGCGTTCTTACATTGTAGCAATAGATAAAATAGAGGCGGCTTCAGGAACTTCCGTTATTATAAATAAACAAGTATTACCTGTTGGAAAACATTATCGAGAAATCGTTGAAAATCTCTTTCGCAGAACCATCTAAAATGAAAAGAGGATATTTCCATCGAGTCCCTATCGAAGTGAAATATCCTCTTTGTGATTATCATAAGAGTTACATACCGAAACCCACGGTATTCAAATATTCATAAATTCCGCTTGCCAGCCCTACAGTCATAAGCCCGATAAAGCATACAATCAATGAAATTTTCATGTAATTATCACTCTTAACGGTTTCAATAGGATTTTCATTTGTATTAATAAACATTGCTTTTACCACTAATAAATAATAATACAATGAAATTATAGTATTTAACAAGGCAAATAATACTAAAAGATATTCACCTTTTGCAGCTGCAGCAGTAAATACAAAGAATTTACTGAAAAATCCGGCTAAAGGAGGTATGCCGCCCAAAGAAAACAATGCAATCATCATAATCAATGCTAATTTGGGGTTGGTTTTATACAAACCGTTGTAATCAGTCATGTCCACTTTACCTGTTTTTGTTTCAATGGCACTGATTACCCCAAAGGCTGCCATATTGGAGAATATATAAACAAGAATGTAGTACATAGTAGACGCCATACCTTGAGCGGTACCTGCTAATACAGCCAATGCAATATAACCCGCTTGTGAAACCGAAGAAAAGGCTAAGAAACGTTTTAAATTCGTTTGTCTCATGGCAAATAAGTTACCGACTGTAATAGTGATTAGAACTATCCACCAAAGTATAGTGTGCCATTCGAAAGCCATACCACCAAATACCTTATAAAATATAGTCATCAAAGCAAATACTGCCGCACCTTTTGATATAGTAGAAAGGTATGCTGTCACATTTGTTGGAGCTCCTTGATAAACGTCTGCTGTCCAAAAGTGGAAAGGAACCAAGGATATTTTGAAAAATAATCCAACCGCTATAAATACTAAAGACATTATTAGTAATGGGGTAGACTCTATGCTAAATGCCAAATCTTCAAAGTAGAAAGAACCACAAGCTCCGTACAAAAATGAAAGTCCAAATAGTAAGCATGCTGATGAAAATACGGCATTGAAAATATATTTGGCTCCGGCTTCAGCTGAGTTGTTCTTGTATTTGTCAAAGGCAGCAAGAGAAGCCATAGGCAAAGATGCTGTTTCCAATCCGATGTAGAATAAAATAAAGTTGCCGGCTGAAATCATTAAGTACATTCCAAACAAGGTTAGGAGTGTCAGCATAAAGAACTCACCCCTTTTGAAGCTAGTATCTTCTTTTGATAACCAACCGTTTGACTGAAGCATAACCAATAAAACACCCACGTTCAATATATTTTTCATCGCAATCTCAGCCTCATTGCACACATACATTCCGGCAAAAGAAGTTCCTGTTGCTTGAGGTAAAAAGCCATAGATCGTATGAGCCAAAAAAAGCAGACATGCCATCGGTTGAAAATATTCTTTTAACTTTTCCGATGCAAACAAGTCATAAACAATCAGAATGAGAAATACCACCATCAGCGACATTTCCTGTTTCATCAACAAATAATTGCTTAAATCCATTGTATATAGTATAGTTTTTAATTAATATAATTACCAATTGGTCATAGCTGTTAAGCTGCTTCTAATCAAATCTGAAAAGAAGCTAGGGAAGAATCCGATACTAGTGATGCAAAGAATGAGTGTAACCACAGCAATCTTTTCATACCACACAGCATCTGTCAATGTTTTATGGTGTTCATCTTGAACTGGTCCGAACAGAATTTTGCCAACTACACGTAAAATATATACTGCTGTAATTACAATAGAAGAGCAAGCAACAATCGTGAATACTCGATGGAACATATCTGTATGTTGGAAAGATCCAACAAAAATCATCATTTCGGAAACGAATCCGCTGAATCCAGGCAAACCTAAGGAAGCCAAACCGGCAAGTACATAACATACAGAAAGAAAAGGCATGATACGCATTAAACCACCCATTTCGCGAATATCACGAGTATGTGTTCTTCCATAAATCATACCAATTAAAGCAAAGAATAAAGCAGTCATTAAACCGTGAGAAAGCATTTGCATTATTGCACCTGTCATTGCTGTTTCATTTAACATCAAAATAGCAAAAAGAACCAGTCCGCAGTGACTTACTGAGGAATAAGCATTGATGTATTTTAGGTCTTTTTGAACAACAGCTCCAAAAGCACCATATACCACACTTATACCGGTAAGAATCAAAAATATCCATGCTTGTTCATGAGCAGCTTGAGGCATTAAGGAAATAGCGATGCGGAAACAACCGTACCCCCCTAATTTCATCAATACACCTGCGTGTAACATAGAAACTGCTGTCGGTGCTGAGGCGTGACCATCAGGAGACCATGTGTGGAAAGGGAACATAGCACCTAATACTCCAAAACCTATAAATGTTAAAGGAAAGAAAATACGTTGAGCTTCGACCGGTATGCCATTTCTTGCAATTTCTAGCAAATTGAAGGTAAAATCATTTGTTGCACTAGAGTGAAAATAGATGCCGAAAATACCAACCATCATTAGGGCCGATCCACCCATTAACATCAAAGTTAATTTCATAGCGGAATATTCTTTTTTACCTGTACCCCAAACACCAATCAACAAGTACATTGGAATTAAAGCTACTTCGTAAAAAAGTAACATTGTAAATAGGTCAATAGAAATAAAAAATCCGAAAACTCCAAGAGATAATAAAGTCAACCACATGAAAAATTCTTTCGGAAGTGGATTCATGTTCCATGAAGCAAAAACTCCTGTAAACACGATTACGGAAGACAATAGTAACATGACTACTGAAATACCATCTACACCTACCGAGTAGTGAATATTTAACGCTGGGAACCAAAGCCGATCAAAAGTGAACAACATTTCTGCAGTATTACCTGCTGCTCTTTCACTTAAGAACATACAAACCAAAGCAATAGACAAAGCCAAAAGCATTGAAGCTCCAATTACGGCGACCGTCCGAATTTGGCGGATATTCTTGCAAGGTAGGAAGCCTACTAGCATCAGCATGGGAACAAGTACAAATAATGAAAGAAAGTCCATATTCTGTATATTTAGCAGTTATAAGTCTTATTAAATAAAAATTAGCAGTGATATAATAACCATAGTACCCATGAAAAATGCCCACGCGTAATCTTGAATTTCTCCCGATTGTGTAAATTTAATTTTTCTAGAAACAAAGTTCGTAATGGTTGATTGCAAGTTCATAAAGCCATCTACACAATGACGGTCAAACCAAGCAATAGGTTTCGAAATGCAATTAAATATAACTTTTTTTGTAAAGAAAAGCCATACTTCATCAAAGTAGAACTTGTGATAAGCTGTCTTGTAAAGTCCTTTGAAAGTGTTCGTGAATTTGTCTGATGATGTATTTTTTTTGGCATACATCAGGGTCGCAATAACTATTCCAATTACAGCAACCAAAATGCTCAATAGGGCAACAGACCACTCAATGTGCGTTTCAAAAGGTATACCATTGGAAGAAATAAATTTGGAAAATGGAATAAATCCCGTTACACAGGTTAAGGTTGCCAAGAAAATCAATGGAATGGTCATTGATACAGGAGATTCGTGCGGTGTATGTTCGTATACTTTTTTGTTATCACCCCAGAAAATGCGATAATACAATCTGAACATATAGAATGCAGTTAAACCGGCACAAATATATAAGCAAACAAAAATGAACATATTGCGATCAAAAGCAGCAACTAAAATTTCATCTTTACTAAAAAATCCTGAGAAAGGAGGTATGCCTGCAATTGACAAACAAGCAATCAAAAATGTTATGTGAGTAATGGGCAAGTATTTTCTTAAACCGCCCATCGAATCCATTTCATTGCTGTGAACGGCATGAATAACAGCTCCTGCACCTAAAAATAATAAAGCTTTAAAGAAAGCATGTGTAAATAAGTGGAACATAGAAGCCATATAGCCTAAGCCTGCATGTTCACCGTATCCGGAAACACCTAAAGCCGTAATCATATACGCAATTTGAGATATAGTTGAAAATGCCAATACCCGTTTTATATCAGTCTGAGTACACGCAACAATTGCTGCGAATAAGGCTGTAATAGCACCAACATAAGTTATGATAACCAATACGTCGGGAGCTCCAAAAAAGTACAACGGAAACATTCTGGCTACTAAAAATACACCCGCTACGACCATTGTTGCTGCGTGTATCAAAGCCGAAACAGGAGTTGGACCTTCCATAGCATCAGGCAACCAAATATGAAAAGGAAGCATAGCTGATTTACCGGCACCACCCATAAATATTAGTAACATTGCCCATGAAACGACTGACCATCCCATAAAAGTATCAGTAATATTTTGACCCAAAACACTTCCCGCAGGATTTGTTAAATCTTTGAAACTAAAAGTTCCAGAATAGAACGATAATACCAATATGCCGATTAAGAAAAATAAGTCGGCAAAACGAGTAACTATGAAAGCTTTTTTAGAAGCTGCAACTGCAGACGGTTTTGTGTAATAAAAACCAATAAGAGAGTAGGAGGAAACACCAACCAATTCCCAAAAAATGTACATTTGAAAGATATTAGGAGCAATTACTAATCCTAACATGGAGAAAGAGAACAAAGAAAGCAATGCATAATAGCGTTGAAAGCCTCTTTCACCTTTCATATATCCTAAACTGTAAATATGAACCATTAAGGATACAGTGGTAATTACAACCAACATCATCACGGATATAGGATCAAGTAGGATACCTAAATCAATGTGAAGTTTATCCGTAAAACGGAGCCATTCAAAATTTAATGGTACGATTGCCTGAAAAGCATTTCCAACTTTTCCAACATTAAAAAAATAGTTTGCAGCAGTAACATAAGAAAGTGCAGCCGCAACAGAAAGACCCAATGTACCAATTATACCGGCAATTACCGGCTTCATTTTACCGCCACAAAGTCCCAAAAACAGGAACATAAGGAACGGTAGGACAACTATGATTAATGTGTAGCTCATCATCAATATTTCATTTTATTTACTTCATCAACATTAATATTCTTAAGATTGCGATAAATGTTTATAATAATCGCAATTGCTATAGCAGTTTCGGCTGCAGAAACACCAATGGCAAATAGGGTGAAAAAAACACCATCCATTTGTCCCGGATACAAAAATTTATTGAAAGCTGCAAAGTTTATATCAGCTGCATTTAACATCAGCTCAAGTGACATTAATATGGTCAGCATATTTCTGCGGGCAAGAAAACCATATATTCCCGCAAAAAACATTATTGTACTTATTACCAAGTAGCCTACTAATGGAATGTTACTCATAATATTAGTTATTGTTTAATTTTTATACATGACCCAGATTAGCGTTTTCTTGCTATCATAATACCTCCAATTATACAGGCTAGCAACAAAATACTGATAGCTTCGAATGGAAGTAAATATTGATTTTTATCTGTTCCCATCATAGCTTTACCAATCTCCTGCATTGTAGGTTCAGTTGCAACTGTTTTGGCTACCTTGTAGACATTCTTAAAAATAATGAAACTACAAAGAGATAAACCTATCAATGAAGCGAATACCGCAGGAACAAATCTTTTCCAAGAAACCTTTTTAACTTTATCACCAGCATGGCTGGTAAGCAAAATTGAAAATATGTAAAGTACCATTATGCCTCCGGCATATACTGATATTTGTACCCCAAACAGAAACTGATACCCCATCATTAAATACAAACCCGCAGTTGCCAGCAAAACAAAAAGCAAATAAGTTGCAGCACGTAAAATTCTTCTCGAAGTAACCGATAAAATTGAAAATACGACAATCACTATCGCTAAAACGTAAAATATAATTTGTTCAGCCATATCTTTATTTCTTTATTTTTTTTCTCTCATTTTTGAACCTTCATGATTCAGAGTCATTTTCAATTTATCTCTCGTAAATACGGAATTTTCAAAAGTATTTCTAAACACAATGGCTTTTGACGGACAGTTTATGACACATAAGTTGCAAAAGGAGCATTGACCAAGATCATATTCATATTTATCCAGCGTACGTTTAGGCTTTCCCCCATCTTCCGTTTCAACCATTTTAGTAATTACCTTGATCGTTCCGTTAGGACAATTCATTTGGCAAATGCCACAACCGGAGCAGGAATGTTCGTTGTTTTCATCATGCAACATTATCAATTCTCCACGTACACGTTCGTAAACATTAAGCGTAGTTTTACGATTTTCGGGATATTGTTCTGTTACCTTTTTAGTGAAAAATTCTTTCATTGTAACCACCATTCCTGAACCCAAAGAATAGATTGCTTTGAAAATGGTTGCAATATAATTTATAATAGACTTCATACGTTCTTATTTATTTTCTTAGATATTAAAAATGTAATCCGTAAATAACAAGGATTACCATCACCAATAAGTTAACCATATTGATAGGTAATAAATACTTCCATTCTAAATTAAGTAGTTGGTCTATTCTTAAACGAGGAAATGTCCATCTAACCCATAAACTCAGAAACATCAGTACAAATGCCTTTCCGAAAAACCAAATCACGGAAGGAATATAATCCATTATCTGGTTAAAACCATCTAACCCTGTAACATGAAATGGCATCCATCCACCCAAAAATACCGTCGTTGCAATAGATGCAATAATAAACATATTCAAATATTCAGCCAAATAGAAAAAACCAAATTGAAGTCCTGAATATTCTGTATGATAACCGGCAGTTAATTCAGATTCAGCTTCAGGTAAGTCAAATGGTCCACGGTTAGTCTCGGCATGTCCGGCGATTAAGTAAATGATGAAAGCAATGATAGCAGGAATATGTCCTTGAAATAAGTACCAGCAATCTTTTTGACCTTCAATTATGCTAGATAATTGCATATTTCCACTCAGTACAACTATTGTCATAAGAGCTAAACCTGCAGACAACTCATAACTGATAAGTTGAGCACCGCTTCGCATAGCTCCAATCATGGAGTATTTATTGTTACTAGACCATCCCGCCAACAAAATACCGATGACGCCAAGGGAAGATACCGCCATCAAATAAAATACCCCAATGTTAAAATCAATCGCTTGAAGTCCATTGCCGAAAGGAATAGCTCCAAAAGTAAGGAATGAAGCTGCCACAACGAAGAATGGAGCTAAATAAAACAAGATTTTATCTGTATTGTTAATAGGGATGATTTCCTTAATTAACATTTTCAACATATCTGCCACACTTTGAATACTACCGTATGGTCCTACTCGATTAGGTCCAAGACGACACTGAAATGCGGCACAAATTTTTCTTTCGAAATAAATCAGTATCAGTGCAATAATACAATATAATGCCAACAATATGACCCCAACCACAACAAATTCAATGGTTAGTACCCAAAATTCTGGCAAGTAATTCCGGAGAAACTCGTCAATCCAGGTTGTTACTATCGAAAAATCAAACATATTTCTTAGTTATTTTTATATTTAACCTTATCTGTCAATATCAGGAATCACGTAATCCATAGATCCGCCAATGGTAATTAAGTCAGCAATTTTAGCTCCTTGACAAATGGTATCCATTACAGAAACCAAAGCCATGGAAGGCGAACGGAATTTTAAACGGTATGGTGTTTTTTCTCCTTTACTCATAATATATACACCGAATTCACCTCTCGCAGCTTCAATTCTTTGAAAATATTCACCCTCAGGTAATTTGATAATTGCTTTTGTTTTGGCACAGAATTCTCCATCAGGAATTTTGTCAATTAATTGTTCTATGATATGAAGAGACTCTTCAATTTCATCTAAACGATTCATATAACGTGCCATACAATCGCCTTCAGTACGTACGATTTCTTTGAATTCGACATCATTATAAGCTGCGTAAGGAGCAATCTTACGTAAGTCGCAATGAAAACCCGAAGCACGACCAACAGGACCACTTACAGCAAAAGAAACAGCTGTCTCTTGGGAAAGGTGTCCAACGCCAATCATTCGTTGTCTGGCAATGACATTGCCAGTATATATTTGGTGATATTCTTTTAAATTTTTACGCATGTAAGGAATAAATTCTTTCACATGATTTACAAAATTAGGGTGAATGTCAGCCATAACACCACCAATAACATTGTAGTTCTGAATTAAACGACCGCCACAAGTTTCTTCAAAAATATCAAGAACCTTTTCACGATCGCGCATACCGTAAATAAAAGCTGTCAGTGCTCCCATGTCCATACACATACAGCCCCAAGATAGAAGGTGAGACGTGATACGGGAAAGTTCATCCATAATGGTGCGAATGTATTCGGCACGTCTCGGAACTTCAATTTCAGCAGCTTTTTCAACACACATACATAATGCATGGCGGTTAATATGAGCTGAAAGATAATCCAAACGATCTGTGAAATGTAATATTTGAGGGTAGGTTAGACTTTCACTCAACTTTTCTATGCCGCGATGGATATAACCGCAATTTACATCTATTTTTCGAATGATTTCACCTTCAAGAATGGTACGAAAATGGAGCACACCGTGGGTTGCGGGGTGTTGTGGTCCGATATTCAACACATAGTCATCGTCTTTAAAAAGTTGGATTTTTTCTTCTTTGATAGCCCCTTCACCCGATACCCAACGGGTAGTAGTTTCAGGCATAGGATAACTTGTCAGATCCATTGGATTTTGTGCTTTGCTAGCATCATAATCTTTACGTAGAGGAAAACCTTTCCATCTTTCTGTTAAGAAGAGATGACGCATATCCGGATGGTCAATGAAATGAATTCCAAAGAAACCAAATACTTCTCTTTCATTTAGGTTGGCTGTTCCCCATATATCAGATACGGTAGGAATCATTGGATTTTCACGGTCTGTTGTTGTTTTAATGACAATACAACAATTCAAATCTTTTGAGGTGCTTAGCAAATAAACCACACCAAGTGAATCTCCATAATCAACTCCTATTAGTTGAACCAAATAATCGAAACAAGCAGATTCATCATATCTAAGCGTTTGAGCTAATATCCTGAGATCTTCAGGCTTAACGGTAACAGTCAGAAATTCTTTTTCTTCCATTGTGGCATTGGGAACCTTTGCCTGAATGAGTTGTTTTATTTTTTCCATCTATTCGTTTTCCTTTTTTTTACCTGTGAACATAAAACGTTCTACTTTCACTTTTCGTTGTAATTGCATCATGCCATAAAGCAATGCCTCAGGTTTAGGCGGGCAACCGGGAACGTATACGTCCACAGGAATAATTTTTTCCACACCATTTACTACACAATAAGAATTGCAGAATGGTCCGCCGGAAATAGCACAACTACCCATAGCAATTACATATTTTGGCTCAGCCATTTGGTCATAAAGACGTTTTAGGATAGGAGCCATTTTATTTACAATAGTACCGGCGACAATGATAACGTCAGCTTGGCGAGGACTATTACGTGTCACTTCAAAACCAAAACGTGCAAAATCATATCTTGCGGCACCAACACTCATAAACTCAATACCACAACAACTAGTGGCAAAAGTCAAAGGCCATAAAGAATTGGAACGTCCCCAATTGATGATGTCATCTAAAACTCCGGTAACAACACCAACTCCATTAGCACGCAATTCTTCGACATATTTTTCGAGGTATTCGTTATCTTTGAATTCGTCGTGGCTTATTCCTTTTATTTTTATATTTTTTACTTCCATTCAAGAGCTCCTTTCTTCCAGGCGTAAGCTAAGCCAAGAACTAAAATTAAAAAGAAGAACAAAATGCTTATTAATCCGGAGGTGCCGAGGTTACGTACAACAACTGCCCAAGGAAACAAAAAAACTGTTTCAACATCGAACATCAGATAAATAATAGCATATAAATAGTAGCCTACATTGAATTGCATCCAAGATGTTCCTCTTGTGGGAATTCCAGATTCATACGCTTCCCTCTTTTGAGGGTTATTTGATCGGGGAGAAATCAGAAGGGCAACCCCGAGTCCACCTACAACCAAAATGATTCCGGTAATTAGAGTCACCAAAAAAAAGGCGTAATCCATATTATAAAATATTAGTCATTAAAGGTTTATCTAACACAGCGTTTTTAGCATTTTATCATAATAATGCTAGTTAAGCGGGCATAATTCAAATTTGACGACGCGAAGGTAGATATTTTGAATGAAAAAACATACATTTTCGTGTCTTTAAAAGTAAAAAAGAGCTCATTTTTTTTTGAATAAAAGATTGGGTCGAACTTTGGAAGAGGTTTCTATTTATAACTCAGTTTGAAATAAATTTTTGTGAAAGACGTATATCTTGGCAATTATTGTTAGGTATAATTTTTTTAATGTACAAGAATGGGATTGATTCCTCTGTCAATTTTTAAAAAAGCGGCTGTAAATTGACTTCGTAACAACATATTTTTCAACAAATACAATCCCAAAGTTTCTAAACAGCCGCCATTTTGCAAAGTTAAAAAATTAAATGGTATTTATTTATCTAAATCTATTTATACTAACTGACCTCAAATATGTTGATAGTAGGGAAAATATGATATCTTTTGGTTTAAATTACTTAAAATTTAAGCACATTGCTTAAATTGTTTAAACATTGTGCAAAAAATTTATTTTAAAGATAATGATTTAATAAAAAATATCAGACCTTTGGCCAATAAAAATTTCAATATGCAAAAACAGGTATTTCAGACTAATTCGGCTACTCGCTGGAAAAGTTTTGTTTGGTTTGTTCGTGTCTTATTTGTTTTTCTTCTGGTAATCGTAAGTTCAGTTGTAATTTCTTTGTCTGATAAAAGAGATTATGACTTAAAAGTGTTGACCTACGAGGCAAAAAGGTTGCCTAACATTAATGTTGATGCTGCAAAATCTCATGTTTCTAATAGGGAACTTAAGGACTTTGCCAAACGAGTAAAGCTATTTAGGAAAAAACATTCCAATTCTTTTTGCAAGGCTAATAAAATGGCGGAAATACCTGGACATGTAAAAAAATATCTTCCCCTTAGAGCTGGCTTTTTTGTAAACTGGGATATGAATTCCGCCTATTCTTTGCAGAAAAATGTAAGTAAAATGAATATGGTTCTTCCCGAATGGTCGTTTTTGAATAATGCTAAGGGAAACGTTACAACAAAGGTTGATATAAGGGCATTAAATTTGCTTCGGAAGAACAAAGTTGCAATTGTGCCTATGTTGAGTAACTATTTTAATAATAAATGGAATGGAGATAGTGCTTCAATTGTCATGAAGAGTCCTAAATCCAGGCGTATTCTTATTTCCCAAATTGTAAACTTTATAGAGAAATATTCGTTTCAAGGAATAAATATTGACTTAGAAAATTTACCCAATGGTTCTGAAGATGATTTATTGCTGTTTTCTAGAGAATTGAAGGAGATGCTTGAGCCAAAAGGTTATTTGGCCACGATTGATCTTTCTGTTAATATGCGTCAGGATATGTATCAGAAGCTTTCCAAATATTACGATTTTCTATTTTTAATGGCTTATAATGAACATTCCCCAGAAGGTTTACCTGGAAGTGTTTCTTCTTTGCCATTTGTGGAAAAGTCTCTTGACGTTGCACTTAAAAATGTACCTTCCGGTAAAGTTATATTAGGTCTTGGTGCTTATGGGTTTGACTGGGCAAAAGGTATGCCCGGACAAAAAATTTCATATCAGAATATGGTGTCTTTGGCTAAAGAACATGATGGACACTTAAGTTTTAATTTTCTTCATTCAGATCTTACATTGCACTACTATGATAACAAAGGTGTTGAGCATGAAGCTCATTGTAATGATGCGATAGGAGTTTTTAATTTAATGCGTACAGCAGAAGATTACGGGACAGGTGGAGTTGCTTTATGGTATCTTGGATCGGAAGATAACCGTATTTGGAATTATTATAACCGTTCATTAAACATAGACTCTTTGGGCAAAAAACCATATAATTGTGGAAATATTAAAACAATTAATGCCATTTCATCTGTAAATTATGACGGAAAGGGTGAAATATTGGAAATTCTAAGTGCACCTACGCCTGGAAAAACAGATTTTGATTATGATACAATAGATTATCTTATTACAAATGAAAAATATCTTAGTTTACCAAGTTCGTATTTACTTAAAAGGTATGGGGCAGATAATGCAAAAAAAATAGCTATTACGTTTGATGATGGTCCGAATGAAGATTATACCCCTAAAATTTTAGATATTTTGAAGAAAAAGCATGTTCCTGCTACGTTTTTCGTTATCGGAATGAATATTGAGGATAATATTCCCCTTATCAGAAGAATGTATCATGAAGGTCATGAAATAGGTAATCATACTTTTACTCACCCCAATTTGGAAATAACGTCGGATGACAGAGAACGCATAGAATTACGGTCTACACGGTTGTTGCTGGAGAGCATACTGGGAAAATCTACAGTTCTTTTCCGACCTCCCTACAATACGGATGCTGAACCGAAAAACTTGTTTCAAATGCGTTCATTGGCTGTTGCCAATGATGAAAAATTCATTGCTGTAACTTCGTTTATAGATCCCAATGACTGGGAGGAAGATGTTACATCAGATACGATTGTGGCAAGGGCAATTCAGCACCAAAAGGCGGGAAATATTATTCTACTTCATGATGCCGGAGGAAACCGAAAGGCAACCATTAGGGCATTACCAAGAATTATAGATTATTACAGAAGTCAAGGTTATACGTTTGTTACGGTATCTTCCTTAATGGGAAAAACTCGGGATCAGGTTATGCCCGTTGTAAATTCGAGATTTAAGTTTTCTGAAAAGTTGGATTATACCTTTTTCTTGATTACCTTTTTTTGGGAGCACTTTTTGCATGGATTTTTCTTGGTAGCCATTATTCTTGTTACTTTGCGATTGCTATTTATTGCGTTATTGGCAATATTGCAACATCGTCGTGAGAAAAAGCACCCAATTCAAATATCAACTGATTTTCTTCCCAAAGTAAGTATTATTGTACCAGCCTACAACGAAGAACTTAATGCCGTTCGTACCGTTGAAAATTTGCTCAAGACAGAATATGCCAATTTTGAAGTTATATTTGTGGACGATGGCTCTAAGGATGGTACTTACGAGAAAGTTCTAAATGTATTTGCCGGAAATGATAAGGTCCATGTATTTACAAAGCCCAATGGAGGTAAGGCTGCTGCTTTGAACTTTGGAATTCAGCAAGCTTTGGGCGAAATAATGGTTTGTATTGATGCTGATACCGTTTTGCCTCCTAATGCCATTCCTTTGCTTATTCCTTATTTTGCAGATGAAAAAGTTGGTTCTGTTGCAGGAAATGTGAGGGTTGGAAATAAGGTAAATGTGCTAACTAATTGGCAATCTATTGAATATACCACCAGTCAGAATTTTGATAGACGGGCATTTGACTATGTGAATTCTATTTTAGTAGTTCCGGGTGCTATTGGAGCATTTCGTAAGGAAGCTCTCGAGGCTATTGAGGGTTTTACAACTGATACATTAGCAGAAGATTGCGATCTTACATTGCGTATTTTGCGTTGTGGATATACCATTCGTACTTGCAATGAAGCAATTGCTCTCACAGAAGCTCCTGAAACATTAAAAATGTTTATAAAGCAGCGTTTCCGTTGGTCTTTCGGAATGATGCAAAGTTTTTGGAAGCATAGGGATTTGCTGTTTAGTTTTCGTAAACCGAATATTGGGTGGGTAGCTTTGCCAAATCTGTTGATATTTAATTTTATTATACCGTTCTTTTCTCCGTTGGTCGATATATTGTTTGTTGCAGGATTGTTTACTCGCCATGCTTTGGAGTATACATTGTTTTATTTGCTATACTATTTGATAGATTGCATTATTTCATCGCTTGCCTATAGGTACGATCATCAAAAATTTAGTTTGAAACAGGTATGTTCTTTGTTTGTACAGCGATTTATTTATCGTCAATTATTGTTTGTCGTTTTGTTGAAAGCATACTTAAAAGCTATAAAAGGAGAAATAGCAAATTGGGGAGTACTAAAACGTACAGGCAATGTACAAAGTTAATTTGATTCATTTACCTTAATGCGAGTAATCAGAATAAAGCGATTTACATGAAATTATTCAATAACGTTTTGTTTTTATAAAAAAAATGATAAATTTGTAAAAAGTAGTAAGTTACTGTAAATAGTATTGATTATTATGGGGAATATGTTTGTGTATTTTGGAATTCTGGGGTTTATTATGGTGATTTTCTCGTTTCTTACCGGTATGCGAATCATTAAAATAAAAGCACAATATCGTATACACAAAAAAATAGGAATCGTAGGGTTTGGTATAATCACAATACATGCAGTTGCTATGTTGTATTACTATTTTTTTACTTAAAAATTTTCATTAAAAATAAACAGTATGAAAAAATCAATTTTAACTTTAATTTTTTTGTCATTTGCAGGATTGTTGATGGCACATCCTCCTAAAAGTGTAAATTTGACTTATAACAAAGAAGGTAAGATAAAAATAGTTGTGGTACATAATGTGAAAGATGTAGCTACCCATTATATCAAACAAATAATCATATTTGTTGATGGCAAGCAGGTAAAAACGTTAGATTTTAAAACACAAACTAATGTAAAAGAGGAAGATGTAGAGGTTGTTGTGCCGGAAGTTAAATCCGGTAGTGAAGTTAAAGTAAAGGCCACTTGTAATATTTTTGGTTCTAAAACTGGAAAAATAAAAATACAGTAGATACTTATTTGTACAAGAAATATGAGGAGAGGGTAAAACGAATAAATTGTTTTTACTCTCTCTTCTTGTTAGTAACTATTTCGTTGTAAATTATTTTTAAAAGTTATACCTTTGGCTTAGAATAAAGGAATAGCGACAAAAGGGAGGTATTACCTGACTGTTAGCTGGAAATAAGCCCATTAATTTGTGATATCTTTCCAGCTTTCTGTTCGAAAATAGTAACTTTGAATTACCTAGGATGCAATCCGGCAATTATACAAAACAGATTAAAATCTTATCAGACTGCCTACAACGAGCGATTCCCTTTGTTGCATATCGTTTGCCGGGTAGCGGTAAAATATGTTTATTAGTAGCGGAGAAGGTGGATTCGTTTTTTTTTCAAGGACAAGACTTGTTTTCTCACCGAGGGTTTGTTTTAGTGCCATTTGACAATGAAAATGCTCCAGCATATTTTCTTAAAACTCGATTTGACGCAGAGCTTGATTCTATTTCTATTGAACAAATTCAATGGATAGAACAACAACCAAAAATTCCATTGAATTTGGGAGTTTATCATGATTTTTCCTGTTTACAGAATTATCAGCAATCTTTTAATAAGCTATTTCAGGCAATTCAACAAGGGAAAATTGAAAAAGCAATTCTTTCACGTTGTCATTTTGTGGAGCATGTTGAAGCTCTAAAAGCCGCTTCTTTCTTTCTCGATTTGTGCGTGTTGCAATCTTCCACCTACAATTATTTATCGTACGTTCCCGGTTGTGGTTTATGGATGGGAGCAAGCCCAGAATTGTTTCTGTGCAGGAATGAATGTTTTTTTGAAACCGTTTCTCTTGCAGGAACTATGAAGCAGAGCAATCAAATGGATTGGAGCAAAAAAGATTTGAAAGAGCAAAATATTGTAACCAATTACATTTCCGAACAATTACGAGATTTTAATGTTGACGTTGTTGATAAAATTGGACCTAAGACGGTTTCAGTAGGACAAGTTGCTCACCTAAAAACTGTTTTTCATTTTTCAAAGGATAGTCTTCCGAAAAATGTAGGTAAATTTGTGGAGGCTTTTCATCCGACTCCTGCGGTGTGCGGTTACCCAAAAAAATTGGCAAAACAACTTATTTTGCAAACGGAAACACATCAACGAAGTCTTTATGGCGGTTTCTTGGGCAAAATTGATGCTGATGGACAGTTTTCTTTTTATGTTAATATTCGTTGTGTGCAGTTTTTTGAAAATGGAGTAGGTCTGTATGTAGGCGGTGGAATTACAGCCATGTCAAATGTTGAGGAGGAGTACAACGAAACTCTTTTAAAAGCTGATGGTTTGATGCTAGTACTTTCAAAATGATAATTTTCTTTTCTCGAGATCGGAATAATTGATAATTTAATATATGACTAAACAATTTTCGGATAAAAAAACAGCCAAAGCCTTAGTCGATTTATGTGTGGAAGGAGGTATACGAGAAGTAGTACTATCCCCGGGTTCTCGCAATGCTCCTTTAATTTTTTCTTTTTCTGCCTGCGATGAAATTAAAACTTTCACTGTAGTAGACGAACGTAGTGCTGCTTTTTTTGCTTTGGGAATGGCTCAACAATTGGGTCGTCCTGTCGGTTTAGTCTGTACCAGTGGTACCGCTGCCTTGAATTATGCACCTGCCATTGCCGAAGCTTACTACCAGCAAATTCCGTTGGTCGTGATTACAGCCGATCGTCCACAAGAATGGATAGACCAGGCTGATGGACAAACCATCCGTCAGGATAAAGTTTATGCAAACTTCATTAAGTATTCATGCACATTACCCGCGGAAATACAT
>RRZU011325798.1_pt1 | contig 32488 bp, 46 predicted proteins | sample 2165561 | NCBI WGS metagenome assembly RRZU01 (sample SAMN10456909, study PRJNA506462) | wastewater metagenome | isolation source: wastewater sludge | place: USA: Moscow, Idaho | reverse complement strand
GCCAATTGTATGCAGGAGTACCAAGGAAGTCTGCTGGTCCTGTCGCTCCATAGGTGTAGTTGTATTCCACCCGACCATGAAGTATGTCAACCCCATCCCAAATGATCAACTTTGGAAGTGCCGCCACTCCATGAGGTAAAATAAGAACGTGATTGTTCTGGCCAATGATGGTACCAAGTCCAAATGGTGCAGCCTCATATACTGCGAGCACATCTTCTTCAACTCCGTCGCCTCTGAATCTTGCCGCTCCAAAAGGAAAACTCATGTCCAAGTGACCGGATTGTAATTCGCTCACGGGCTGGTTCCATTCAACTGTTTTTTTGTACCTGTTAATCAATAGGGCTTCATTACCGACCAGATCAATAGCGTCCTGTGTATAACTGAACTGAGCAAATGCAGGTCGTTGTTCCTGCCTCCAATTCATGCAGATCCTATTTCCAACAATCAGATTATTTTCTTTCAGAGCCTCATAATTTACCCAGACATCACCAGAATAGAAATAATCCTTTCGTTCTACATAAAGAGTTCCATTGATTATTTTCCAATCACCATTGATCGGAATTATAATTTGGTCAAGGAACATATCCAGAGTCATATTGGGTTCATTACCGTCAATCCATGTGGTTGTTGATGACAATGAACCAATTTTCACAGGCGCAAAGAAGTAAACTGTGTTGTTATATTCAGATGCAGGATTGTTGAAGATTGTTGAGGAGAAATTTAAACCACACTTCGCGCATACGTTGTTGATGTAACTACTTACAAGAGGTGAAGGATGTTTTCTTCCACATCCAATCAGTTTTTGGTTTAATGCACTGATAAAGTTTTGGTATTCCTGCAAAAAATTGGTTTGCTGATCACCATCGAAGTTTATGAATGGATCAGGAAAAGGACCAGCACCTGGAATAATACCGTTGAGAATTGTCGCAATAGTATTCACTGCAGAAACAATCAATGAAATAGCTGCTGCAAACGGTAACCACAAGAACAAAATAAGATTGACAATTATTCCAAGAATTATGATGATGTGCTGAAGAAATCCCGGTCTCATCTCAACACAATACGCCATTCTGGGGTGAGACTGAGATGTGAAATTGTTCCAGTTGTCATAGATCAGAGTTGTCCTGATGCAGTCCATTTGCCTTGTTTCTTCGGTATGCTCCCGGAAGTTCACCGTACAAAAGCAATCGTCAACACACCAATCAACATCGTCGCCTCTGATGATTCCTTCGAATAAAAGTATGTCAGTATCGCAACAAGTGTCTTCGTAAATCTTCACAGAAAGAAAGTTGTTCAGTCCGTTTGGATCGTTAATTATTTCGTCATAGACAAGTTGATACGCTGCTCCGTACAATACAAATTCCTGACTGACCGACTTTTCTTTGGCCCCAACTGTCGATACTTCTACCGAAGAAATTGTTAGTCCGTCGCCATCGGTGTATTCTGACTTTGGAATTTCAGTGCCGTTGATGAGTAGTTTCATTTTCTAAAGTTGATTTTAGCCTTTCTTCGGTTGTTCTTTTCAGCAATTTGAATGATTCCTTTGGAGTTCAAATGAAGATTGATTTCAACCTTTTCTTCTACTGAAGGCTGTGATGGAACCTCAGCAACAACAACTTTGTTTTTCTGCGCTACCAATTGACCAATGTCAAGTCTTTCAAGACGGATTTTTTCAAGCCAATCGCGGTTGGTTCCGATCCTCAATACCTCGTATGGCGTAATGTGTTCCTGATTGTGGTACACGTAGTTTTTCGACCCAAGTGCAAGTGATTGTCCATCTGGTGGCCCGTCGCCTGTATATCCGCCAATACCCGGTTTTGATGTACCACCTTTTCTAAATGACTGTGCACTTGTGGCCGCTGTTGCTGTGGCACGCGCAGAAGCAAGTCCGGCAGCTAAAGCGATCAATGTTGTAGCAATGGTAAACGGAGCAGCGGCACCACCCTGAGCAGCAGCCTTAGCAATTGCAAGTAGTGATTCAACCACAAGTTGAGCAGCCGCAAGCTGTTGTTGTCTTCTGACAAATTTTGCCCTTTCCTTATTAAGGTCCTCCAATCGTTTTTGTTCGAGTTCCAGGATTCTTGCATTACCACGATCAGCAATTTTCTCAGCATCACTTACACGTTTCTGCTGCATTGAAATCAAAGCGTCATTCTCTTTTTGACGAATGTTAATGATAGTATTTGAAGCATTGAATACCTCAGAAACCAAACTTTGAATTTCACCAGACAATTTAAGGAAAGCGTCTTTGAATGTGATCTTTCCAATAGAGTTCTGAAGCTGTTCCGAAAGTTCAGAAATGATGTTTTCAGTTTTGAGAATTTCAACCTCATTTAGTTCTGTTTCTGCCTTCAGTGCATCAAGTCTTTTCTGAGCGTATTCAAGTTGAATCCTCAGTTTATCTTCTTCAGATTTCTTCCTGATACCAGCGAGTGCAAGCGCGTGTCTTTCTTCTTCGCTGAGTATTTCGAGAAGTCTCTGTGAAGTGTTGTCTTTCTCTGCTTCAGCATTGATCAGGGCATTGATCAGGTCATTGAGCTCTTTAAGTTTTGCTTTTGCGATATTGAGTTTTTCTAATGCGCCGGCAAATTCTGCGTCGTCTGGAGCAAGGCCGGAAATAATCTCATTGAGCCTATCCACTTCCTGTTGAAGTTGATTCAAAGAACCTGGAACAAATATTTCCACATCTACAGGTTCGAGTGCCTTGTTTGCCTCCTGTAGCTTCTTGTATAGGATGAAATATTCATCAATAGCTGTTTTGAATTCATCCGATCCAATAACGAGCTCACTTGTGATCTGTTCACGAAGGTTTGAAACTCTGTCAGAAAGTGCCTTGATGCTACCTTCTTGATTTTTGGAAAGTTCTAGTTTAATCTCCTTTATCACATTGGCAGCGTTTTTCAATGTAGTAAGATCGATGCCCGGTGTTGACTTCAAAATTGCTTGTTTCTTTTTCGCGTAATCAAGGCGAATTTTAAGAAGTTCTTCTTCACCAGCACGATTTATTCCGGCAAGTGCTAAAGCGTGTCTTTCTTCTTCCGACAATTGCTTTAATCGGTCGTCGTTCTGTTGCTTGAGTTGTTCACGGATTTTTTGCGTTTTATCCTGTTCGATTTTTACCAGTTCATCAGAGGATGATTTTGATTCGACTGCCAATTCTTTTTGTTTCGCAATAAGTTCGTCGACAAGTTTTTGCTGCTCATCAACTTCTTCCTGAGTTATTGCAACAGGAGATGTAACCGCCTTGAATAGATTTTCCAGAGGATTTGCGCTCAGTGAACTTTGAGCGGCAAGCCTCTTTGCTTTTAGATCTTCTAAAATTGCAATTTCCTTCTTCGCTTGGTCTGCGAGTTTTTCAATCGATGTTTCTGTGAGTTGAATTCGTTTGTTGATTCTGTCTTCATCATTTACACTGAAGTTTCGAAGAAATTCTTCTTGCTGTTTGAATGATTCGAGTGAATCAAGTGCCGCCTGTGATGCTTTACGTGAAGCAACCGCATACTTTTCTAGTTCTGGATTTACACCAAGACCAAGCGCAGATTTGATTTCTTTGAAGTTGGCAACGAGTAATCCAATCGCCAAGATTAGTGCACCTATTCCAGTCGAAGCAAGGGCAATTCTGAATCCTTTCATTGCTCCGGTAGATTCACCAACAACTAAAGCGTATGCGCGTTGAGCGACTATTTGAGCACGGGTAATGATATTGTCTTCTTTTTTCAGTGCATTCGATATCTGTTGTACACCTTGAAGCAATGCAAGTGCGGACTGTGCCTTTGCGCTCGCTTCTGCAAATGCTTGTTGATCTTCGGCCAATAGTCCTGTTACACCTTGGAATGTGGCAAATACACCTGTTGCAGTTTGAACCCCTTCAACTAAAGTATCGGCGAAGAATGTATCTGAAGACAATGCTTTGATCAGTTCATTTGTATCACGCATTTCATCTTGAAGTTTACCAGCTTCTATTTGCAGCCTTTTAATAACGACCGGATCTGTTTCGGTTAAAATCAATCTTTTGAGTTCACGAAGTCTGGCCGTTGGCTTATCTATTGTGTTGGCAAGCCTTGAAGCGTCGTTTCCAAGTTGATCAAGCACATTGTTTCGAATGTCATCAGGAAGAGTATTGAGAAATGCCTCCATCTTTTTTGTAACAACATCAATGTTGCCACCAGAAGCACCAACTTTCAGTATCTCACTTGTGAATTCTTTTACCTTTTTTGTGGCACCTTCCAAAGTAATCGGAAGATTTTTTAGGGTATTGGTCTGTCCAAGTTTACCCATTGCATCGCCAGCTTTTTTGAATGTGTTCTCCAAATCTGTGACTTTTTTCGTCTCAGTGGAAATAACAACACCAGTTTGCGCAGCAGCCTTTTCTAGTTTCTTCTCAGCCTCGACAAATTGCAGTGTTCCTGCCGTTGCCTGTGATACCTCTTTTTTGTATTCTTCAATCTTCTGAGCCGATGCAGCAAGATCACCTGTGCTTTTAAACTCAGTTTCAAAAATCAGTTTGTTTACTTTTTCAGCCATCTGATTTGTGGGTTTTTACGTACGACAAAAGTCGTGAATAATATTCCCATACAGTAAATGACTCAATAAGGTTTTGTTCAGAGGCGACCTGACCACTCAAAATGTAGTTCTCCTGATCAATTTCCTTGGATAAAGTAAGGTCTAAAAGGCCCGGGCTGAAGCCGTCGACAGAGCGTCTTCCGCTGCTTTGAGATTCAAATAGTTCAGCAAATCCGTTTCTGATGATAGTTCCAAGTGTCTGACCACTTTGAATGCCATAGTCAAAAAAAAAGCCTCACATTCTGGATCTTGCTTCCAAATTTCAAGTTTCTTCTCCTTCCAAAAAGGATTGGCTTCTGATGGATCTTCACCGTGTAATAAAGTGAATACGTGAGCAAGATCACGAAGTGTTTCTGGTTCAGCAGCCCATGTTGTTCGCCTTTCCATCTCATCGAGTAGACCAGCAGCACGAACAAGATTTTTTTGATTCATAAATCCTCTGATGTCCGCACAGTATTTCGAATGCCTGGCTGTGGTCATACATAGTTCAGCCATAAGTGCAGCAATCTTAGCCCTATCGGCTCTTTTCTGCTTCATGTCGAACAGTGATTTATATCCGTACCACTTATTTCCTAGTTTGTCGATGTAAATAATCTCGACCGGAGATTGTGATGAACGGTATGTTGCGGCGAATTTGCTTGCTTTGATTCTGTCATTTATCCAAGGTTTGAAGAAAATGATCGTGGTGGATAGAAACAGAATCGTTAGAATGAAAAGCGTTGTCGTCATGATTTTGGTATTTCTAAATAGTCTGTAAATGTAGTGTGAAGGAAGTAGCGCACACAGTTGTGAGCCAATAACCCATTAGCATAGAAGTGACGATCATTTTCAACTGTTATGTCGTACACGCGCTTTTTTCCAAGGTAACGCATTGATACTACTTTCACGGTGACATGATCGGCATGACTTCCCAGAAGAATATCTATTTGTTGTGAATGAGTTTCCGCATGCGCACAATCTTTCAACATTGTCAACTCCTGTCTTTCTCCTCCATGCTGATTTGCAATTGTTTGAACAGAATCGACTATTGAAGTTTTTACGCAGATATAGTTTTCCGCATTGTGCGCATGCATGTTCTCCGTAGGTCGCATGCCCGAACTTGCAATTACTTGCGTGTTTTTTATGCCATTCAATACCTTCTGATGATGAGTGCCATTCAGGGGCTTTTGCAATTCCGGCTTCTTGAAACCTTTTAAGGTATTCAGGATTTTCGGCAAATCGTTTTTTGGCGTGGTAACTCTGATGTGATCTTTTTTCAACCAGTTCCAGATTTTCCAATGAATTATTGAATCTGTTATGGTCCTTGTGATGCACATGGTATCCTTCAGGTATTTCACCGTTCGCATCAAACCAAATTTGTTGATGAAGCCTCCTGTATCTGTATCCTGCTCTTTTACCTGATGTAAGATATTTTGCACCGTATTTATTTGTGAAAATCCTGCCGCCGTATTCAACCGTGATGATTTCAGTTTGCATATTGACTTGTTTTCGGCAAATGTATCGCGTATCGGACACCATCCAAAATTAGGAACATAGAATTTATGGCTATCTGTACACTGAACTTTTGTTCCGTCTGAAAACTCAACTTCAAAAACATCTCTTATGGAATTCCATTTATCGGTGACTTTACTCCATCCATAAAAAGTCTTGACATATTCACCAACATGAATTTCGTCAATTCGCTTTTCACCACCCAATATAGAAATCATGGTTTCTCCAACAAAGCAATCGCATAAGTGCCCGATATGCTTATTGTCGATGCTCAAAAACTCATTCATTCCCGTTTTCTTAATCTCCAAGTCACCGTCTTTATTGGTTGCACATAGTGTAAACATCATATCGTTTATGGTGTGTTCCATTCCAGGTGAAAAAAGTATTGTCGGCAATCTGTAGAGTAACGCATTGCAAAAGGTTCTTGAATCTGCTATTCCTGGATTGACTGAAGGAACCATGAACTGCTCCCAAGATAAACCTAACTGTTCTTTGATGATTTGATATTGATTAATGTGTCCCCTGGTACCTGACATCCGGTTTTTACCCGAAGCATCACCGGTTACTTTTACGGTATGTTCACGACCTGCAATCAACTCTTTTATCGCTGCACACATCGCATAAGTGTCTGAATCAGGCTGTCTGATTTCACTGACAAAAAATATTGAATCAACGTAGTTTGTTTGACCTATTACGCAGGTCATTGGATCAACGTTGAAGTCAAATGAAAGAATAATATCGAGTTTCCAATTCAGTGGAATATCCCGGTGAGCAACATGACGATCTTTTGAGAATTGGTTCATGAACTGACCTTTAACCTCGATATCCCACATTCCTTTTATCAACCTTGCGTATTCATCCGGTGGCAAAGTTTCCCAGTTTCTAAACTGGTCATCGGTTACAAATGGATTGTTATTCGGTAATAGCTCAGTGAAATTGGTGTGCTTGTCTAATTTTCCTTTTTTATGCAGATCGTAAATCTGTTTTTTTACCCATCCGAAAGTTGGGTTGAAAGTTCCGAATAGAAGTGATGGAGGCATGGGGCCTTCGACGCCAAGCCATGAACCAAGACGTGTTTTAACCATTACGTAGGTCTTCTCCTGCAGTTCTTCCATTTGTTCAAGTAGAACACCGTTGCATTCTAATCCTAGGAATTTGGTCAGATTTTTATCTGAGTCATAACCCTCGGACATGAAGTAAATCCTAGAACCATTCGGAAACTGAACGAAGTATTCTTTATCGCTTCGCTTCCAATACAGACCCTCAGAATTTTTTAATACAAGTTCAGTCGATGGAATTGATGTCTTCTGAAGTACCGCTGTTGATTTTCGAATGATGATCCATCTTGACTTTGGATAGATTTTGCAAAGTGCTGACATCAAAGCAATGAAAACAAAAGTCTTTCCTCCCCTGATTGCTCCTCCAGCATAGAAATATTTCAGTTCGTTGTCAACTAGTGGTTGAAGCCTGTCAATCTTTTCAGCAAGCGCGATTCGTTCCTGACTTCCTTCACCTGTTTCAACAATGGCTTTTTTTGCAAGTTGCAGTTGTTGTGAATTACTGCATGCCTTCAAAACCGATTTAATAATCTTCCTGTGTTTTTCTTGACGCGGATCTGTGAAACTTGCTGTTACCATCGGATGCAAATTTAGACAAAAGAAAAAGCCGTCACGTTTGACGGCCTTTTCCATTCCTAAAAATTTCCATTCTATGATAACCTTAACTCTGAGAAATCTCAGTGCGATTATGCTTGAGGATCAACCGGTGCGGGTTCTTCAGTCGGTGCATCAGCAATGAGGTCATCATTTGCCTGTACTACCGATGCGAGTCCAGCAAGGGCTGCTTCAACTTCAGGAGTCACATTACCTGCAGCGGCAATGGCGTCTGAAAGTTCGGTCAATTTCTGGCTGATTTCAGCATTTGACTTCTGTGTCTGTGCTGTAAGTGCGTTGATTTTTGCAACTGCTTCTTCTTGTGTCATGAGGATTTTTTTGAGGGTTTTACGAATTGAACTGTTGTCACCATGAAAGTGAAAATGCGTATGTGTGTGCTTTGTTCCGAACATGGTGTATTTGTTTTATCGGGTTCAAATGTATATAAGTTCATAGAATAAAAAAAGGGGTAACAAAAAATTACCCCTTTCTTCATTTTGACAGATCGATTAGGATCCAAAATAGTTGAATGTTTGAAGAATCGGAGAAGAAATAAACTTCTCAGTCAACACCTGCACAACGTCTCCGTCGCTTTCTTTCGTTGATGCCATACAGACAACTCTGATTTCGCCCGATCCCATGATCGGATAAGCGGTGCGATCTCTTAAGTCTGTTGTGATCTCGAATGAATTCGATGTTGGAAATTGCGCCGAAGCATTCCGGTTTGATGTGGTGTTTGGAAGTCCGATTGGAGCGGTTCCTGGCCATACCTCCCATCTCATCTTGTCATGAGCGATTGGATTACCATTTTTATGCAGCGTTCCTGTCAATTTCAATCTTCCAGCTTTGCTTCCAGGTGAAGTCATAATCTGAATGGTCAATTCGCCGGATGCAAACTCGTAAGGATCAAATTTGTAAGTGCTGGTAGCTGTTGCCATTTGATGAATCACATCTTCAATCGTGTCTCCGGCCATGTTGAATTTTGTTCTTGCCTGAGAAATAGAAGCAAGATTGGTGTTTTGATTGGCAGAAATCAATTGATCAAACAACTGCATATAGTTTGAAATTCTGATATTAATTCCACCAACATTGGTCAGTGTGGTAACCACTTGGTAGTTTTTTCCGCTGTACTTCATCGTTCGCTTCAAAGTAACTGATCCATCTGGATTGGTTACAATTGAATCCCATGAAGTATTGAGCGTCATGTTGATTCGTTCGTCTGCCGATGGTAGCGCATTATTAAATGTCGCTTTTCCAGTCTTTGTATCGACAAAGAACATTTCACGGATCGTGCATTTGTAGTCAATGGGATTGATCCCCATTGCTGTTTGGATATAGGCAAGAGCCTGTTTTGCTGTGTACATGGTCTTATGAATTGAAGATTTGTGAAAAATTGATTCTGAGGTATGATGATTCGTTCTTCACCGCAGCAATGAAGTTAAATGCAAGCACTTCTTCTTCCGCATCTGCTTGGTCTTTTGCAGTCCAAACGTAATCAACATTTGGTGCCGCTTGTTTTGCAATGGTCACGAACTCTTTTCTACTGGCTCCAAGCTGATTGTAACCATTACCTTCGAGCAGATACTTCACGGAACCGAAGTTGCCATCACTCACTTTGGTCACAACGTAATGGAATCCTTTCATTTGGATGGTCCTGTTTGCTGGAGCATCCGACCACAACTGACCGTTAATTGTGGTGATGTTGGTGCAGGTTGCAACTCCATTCAATACTTCAATTCGAAGTCCTGGATTTACAATTCCATCCACTGAACTGTCAGCAAACACTAAACACTTCACAACTGTTGCAAGATGTTTGTTCGCGTGGTTGTAGTAACGGTAATCGCAGCCTTTTTCTGTGATCTCAACGAAAGCCACAGGAGTTCTGCCGTCGTGAATATTCCAACCGCCTTGAACTGCTTCAATCGACTTTTCGCTGAATAGTTCAAGTGCCGGTTGTTCATTGGTGTCCATGATGGTTTGACCATTGACTTTCGTCATTGTGGCCACACAGAGAAGTTGAGAAACATTGATTTGTTCTTCAACCGCATCTGAAATTTGGTAGAGATAGTAATCTTTCATATTGATTAAATTTATGGGTTTACAATTAAAATATGGTCAAGTCCGGTATATCTACAGTCACAATGTAGCCAGGTTTTGGTAAATGAAATATTCTCAATTGTCGTGATAAGTTGGTTTTCGATCAAATACTTTTCATGACTCATGACAAACTCGAAGTAATCCTTCACTGACACTCCTACAATATTCGAGTCAACGGCTCGTCCGAATTTGTGTTGTGAAAACTTCGCACCTGTCTTTGTTTTGAATTCTCTGAGACCTCTTTCATCAAGTGGCCCGCCGTCCCACCAATTATTAATGTGTATTGGTTTTCCAATTTGTTCTCGAATGAATTGCATGCCGGTCACTATTCGCGCGTCCAAGAAATAAACCGATCTGCTCCCGTACTGCGAATAAATGCCGGGGCAAACGAACTCATCCAGGTAGAAGTTATCAGTCAGACGAAACCGTTTCATTGCGTTTTGGTCAATTTACTGATGGTCTCATCTTTCCTGTGGCTGCTCTTACTACTACCGAAGTAAAATTCACGCAGGCCAATGAATGAAGAAACTACCATACCACCAAGCAACATATCGAACAGCCTTTCATTTGATTTAGGCACCTCCCAAAATGACAAAAAGATGATCATGTAGGCTGTAACAATCATGATGAATATCGCAATTGAACCTTGAATCCAATCCCTCTTTCCACCGGATGCCTTCATGAAATCAATCTCTCTACTTCTGGCACTTGCACGATCCGCAGCTTCAACCTTCAATTCTTCAAGGCCATGTTGCATGCGCATCGACTCCAATTCCAACTGCCATTCGAGCTTATACTTTTCAAACTCCCATGAAAGGGCTTTGGCCTGATCGTTTGATTCTTTTCGATCGTTCAGCAATTGACCAACTCTTTCAATCGATTCTTTCCCGGTGATATCGCCGACGACTTCAAGCACATCACCGATTACTGGTTTCACTTTTTCACGGACAAACTCGGCGAATTTCGATTGTCCAAATTTCTTCAAAAGGGGTTTTTGTTCGTCATTCATTGGACAAAGGTATAAAAGACAAGGCACCAGTTCGTTAACCAGTGCCTGTCAATCAATAATGAATCGTTATGTCAAAGCATAAAGACAACGGGGCAAATGTAACTATGAATCTTCATTTGGTTTTTCCCGTATATGAAAAATCAATTTTTCCCGTAAACATTGGTGTTTCATCGGTGGACAAACCGCATTTTTATATCTCAAAAGTGATCCCATCACCGAAGTCAATCGTCGATTTTCTTCGAATAACTTCTTCGTCTGGTGTTATTGGTGGTGGTGCGTCCCAACCTTGCATTCTTGGTTTACCTTCAATTCGTTCGGTTACTACCTTGTAAGCGTGGACATTACCGTTGTGAGCGGCTTCAAGTTGCATCCGGTAATCCATCATCAATCTGATGGTCACTTCAGTAATAGGGATGTTGAAGAAATTAGCTACCTGATTCATTTGAGCGGCTAACTTCTTATTTGACTTATGGTTAGGAACTATTGACATCATTTCCTTCAAGCCATTTTTACGCGCCCATCCGGCTTTCTTTGCTTCCGATGACGGTTGGTTTTCCTTGGTAAAGCTGACGCCTGTCTCGTTGCCATTCATAGCACCTCTGCCCGTTCGTTTTTTTTTCGGGGTTTGGTCGGGGTTTGATTTTTCGTCGCTTTTTTTCTTAGCCATAACCTTAATTGACTAATTCAAAGATAGTTATATTTTTCAGATTAAATTTTTGAACCTTTGAAATCTCGAATCATTTGCCAAATATCCGAATCTTTTTTTTGAAGCACATCAAATGGGTAAACGATTGAGTTTGGATAGACCCTGAATTTGTGCATGTTGTCGGTTGTTTTGATGTCGATGCAGATTCCACCCGTTTGCTCTAGCTTGATGAGGTTTAGCTTGAATCCTTGTGCGAATAGTCTGTTGTCGATGTCGAAATCTAGTGCAGACTCTCTTTTTGGCTCGAAACCTTCAAACCCTATTGACAGTAGTGCTTGGTGTGAAATTAGTTTTCCGGCTCCTATTGCGTGGCCCCGCCTTCTCATGTGCTCTGTGTAACCTTTGAAATAGCAGACTTGTGTTGATTTTGTATCGAAAAAATAGAAGTCGATTAGCCCCGTGAAGTCGTGTTTTACCGTTTGGAAATACTCCCAGGTTTTTTGTGAAATCAAATCGTCTGAGCCCATTATCAGGTAATGGGTAGTTCCATTGTCCATGCCGTGATGCCCCGCTGCCTTCAGCGCGTTATTCCATTTTTGGCCAAGCGGTCTATTTTCGCTTTTTGAGTATCGGCACCCGTACTCCTTTGCGAGTTGTTCGCACTCGTCGCCTTCTGATCCCATCACTATTATTTCTGGCTTCGGAATCAGACTCGTCCAATTCTGAAGGCATAATTCGAAAACAGTTTTTCTTTTCCATGTGCAGGTTACTATTGTGATTTTGTTCATAATTTTAAAATGGTAAATCGTCTTTATCACTCATCATGTCAGGAACATAAATTACTGCAGTGACCAGTTCCATTCCACACCATGCAGCTTTTTCTCCCTGTAATGAGTTGTAGAGCGTCATTGCAGCTTTTTTGCCTTTAACTTGCTTTACAACCTCTTCGGAAATTGATGGAAATTTAATCGTGAAAACGTCGTTATCATTGAACGAATCCCATCCATCGCCGCCGTAATCTTGAAGTATATGATTTTTCATTTTGGCTGTAAACTTGGTTTCAATTTGAACTCTCGAAGTTCATATTTCATATTTCTTTTGATCTCAAAGCACTCACACCAATATTCACCATCACGAAGAACAACCGTGAATGTTCGCGGTTCCTTCCATGACCTGTATTTCTTAGAATCGGTTGGTTTTCCATTGTTGATTTCGACCATTACTTTGATCTTCATTCCAGGATGAACCTCTGTTATTTCTGGTTTTTCTTCCATCATTGTAAGTATTGAAGTAAATATCTGCCTGTTGCCTCAAATGAATGTCTTTCCACGATCGTATTTCGAACGAAGTCAGAAAGTAATTTGTAATCAACCCTGTCAAGTGCATTAAGGTTTTCAACTTTCAGATTGAATTCAATTTCTGAATTCGCGATGAAAAATGGTAGTTCACCATAAGCCTTCCGGTACACGTAATCGTGAAGAAAGTTGGTGATCACTGGTTTTCCCATTGCTGCCGCCTCCCATGCGGTTACTCCAGCATTGCCGTAAATCTTTCCATTTTGTTCGGTGGCGAACATTTCAATGTAAACATCACACTTTGACATTCTTCGAAGGTTTTCTTCGTGGTGAAGTCTTTTGTTTGAGGTCTCGAAATCTGCGTCCAATTGCGCCATCATATGAACAATTTTACTTGTCCCTTTCACCTCTGGATTCGAAGGATAGTGCGCAAATTTTATCCTCCACCCTGTATTTTTCTTCTGCTGAATCTTTTCGGTATCAATCGCAGTGGCTACATAGGTCACAAGTTTTGCCCCCAATTCCATGAACTCTGGTGAATCGGTAAATGTCCTTTCCACAACTTTATCGAATATGGCATTGAGATTTTCTGCATCCTGCCTGTACCTAGTTCCTGTGTGGATAACGAAGATCCTTTTTGATTTTGGTATCCAGTCAACGAATTTTGCAAAAGAGTGGCCAATAATAACACATTCAGCATTTTTGATAGCTTCCATCATTTGAGACTGTGAAACTCTTGTGGATTGCTCCGTATAGCCAAATTGATGCGGTTTCAGCGTCAATGATTCTGATTGTACGCCAATTGACCTGAGTGACTTAGACAGATTGTAGCAAAGATTTGCATAATCTACGTGGTTGATGAATAGGACTTTCATGGCCTTCTATATTCAAGTAAGTAAACCTTTGGTGCTATCTGCCAAACCGTGCTTTCCCAATCATTGAAATTTCGATTGAAGTCTTTTATTTCAAGTTTATGGGTGTGAAACTCATCTGGCTCTATTCCAATTCCAGTGAGGAATACTACGTTTTTTTTTGCGATCGACTTTATGTTCTGGCAAGCCAAATCAAAGTCTTGACAACCATCCATCACAGCAAATGCGCAGACAGTGTCGATTGTCTTCATCATGCTAAAGTGATTTTTGACATGTTCTTCTTCAATCATTCCGTGATAAACGTCTTCTGAAAGAGGCACCGCGTCGAGTCCGTAATACTTTACATTCTCTGGAATGCACCCCTTGAGATAGCAACTGCCGCAACCAACATCCATAAGGGTATTGCCGATCTGTACTTTTCTCATGTGAGCCGCATAATCGGCAACCGGAGACTCGGTTCTGAAATTGTCATTGGTATGGCCAACCTCTTGTCTGCGATTGATGAGGTTGTCCAATCTTTCTTTCCATGTAGATTTTTCTACTTTCATGATTTGATGAGTTTTATGATGATTAAAATGATTCCAATCCACATCAGTCCGCTTGCTGCTAAGACTATAATGGCTCCTATTGTTTTGTCTTTTAGCCTCATGGTAAAAGGTCTTTTTTGGGTAACGAAATTACATGTGCGTAGCATCTGTCTTGATATGCCGAACCAAATCGATTCCTTGCGTTATCCATTCGGCCTTTTTGGTAAAAGTATATCTTGTCCTTGATCACTCCAATTCTCGACTCACCGGCCATCTCCATGGAGGAAAACATCAAGTGACTTTCTGTGGTGGCTTTGATCCATTCTCCATCCATCTTGAACTCGTCTTCTGGCACCATATCGAACAGCCACTTTCTCATGGTGTTGGGCGCTGTCGATCGATACGAAACCTTTCTGTAATTTCTTTCCGCATGAGTCTTACGATCAAAATTCAGATTGAAATTTCGCGGTAATCCTCGTCTGAATTGGTCGGTCCAATTTCCGTAAGTTACCCATTTCCCTTGTTGGTATTCGTTATCGATACGGGCAAGAGCGTCAGAAAGCAGGTAATCATCCATTCCGACAAGTACAATGATGTCGTTGTCCATTCCACACTTTGAGGCCATAATTCGATTGGCTGCTGCTCCGACATTTCTTTTGTTTCGGATCTTAGTAACTCTTGGATCGGTGATCATATCGATCTTGTCCCATGTATGATCTGTGGATTCGTCGTCAACGAATACCGCAGCCCACTCACGAGATTGTTTACAAAGTGACTCGTAACATCTTGTCACATATTGCTCACAGTTGAATCCTGTCACAATGATTAGAAATCGATTGGACTCTTTGATTTTCAGATGGTCGTTCATTTGAATATTGGGTTTTTGGTCAACGCATAAAGGTTCTTATTGACATTTTTAAGCCTTTTGTAGATGTTGAATTTCTCTTTTCTACCTTCGGTTACCGTGAATAGATTCAAAAGATCATTTCTTTTCTTCCGAAGAAACATCTCCTGTTCTATGTCGCTTTGAAAAATATCTTTCTGCATTGATGATTCGAGTGTTGTATGTTACTGCTGATTGAAGTGTTGGCAACTCAACTACTATGTTTTTGTGGACTACTTTGAATCCGGTTTTTGTTATTATGATCATGCCGTTGATACGGTAGATTTTCTGATTTGTTCCAGTTCTTTTGTCATCTTCCTGTACTTCTGAATCAATTCTTTGATCTCCGGTAATGTCAACTTCAGCTCTGTTTGCTTCCTTGATTCAAGTGACTGAAATCTTTCTTCGCCGATCCTTTGAATCAATCCTTCCCGATACGCCAAAACATTTCCGTGTAGCTTTCTGTTGCAGTTATTACCGCATTGCTTATGCACGTTGTCTTCATCAAATCTCAGGTTTGGATAAGCTCCTACGGTGTAAAAATGACCTGCATGATATTGAACATTGGCAGTCGTACCACAACTGATACATGGCAATTTGTAATCTCTTTCACGAATGTAAGCATTGAATACTTGCTGGAGAAGTTGCAACCAATCCGAAGTAGTTAGAAGTTTTTCTTTGCGCTCTTTCTTTTCTTCTTTCCACTTTTTCGCACTTTCTTTTTTCAATTGGATTGATGCGTATTCAATTGCACATTTTGGAGAACAAACCGATTGCAGTTTTGAGTAACTGGGTTTGAACTGAATCTTACACGCTTTACATTTTGCCATGATCAGGGTGGTGTCGGGTTACTTACTGCCTTTTTTCGGCTTCAATGTCACTGTTTTTTCTGCCTTCGCTTTTGGCTGTTTTCCATTGAGGTCATCTTCGAATTCAAACTTTGCTTGGGTGCTGTCGGTGTCCGGTGCATCACCATGTTTTGCACTGAAAAGATATGCCATTACTTCATGAGTAGCCGCATCAATGTCAAGCGAAAGTTGTTCTTCGAATCCGAAACGATCACCATTAAAAAGGAACCTTGTTGAAGCAATTCCAATGATTGAACCTTTTACCGAAAGCGATCCTGATACGTTGCATCCTTCGTTACCATCTGAACCGGAAATTGAAAATCCTGAGACTTTCACCGATTCATTCACCGTCTGCTTGCAATTTTCAAAGTGTTTTTTCAATGCTTTAAATGCACCAGATTCACTAGCTGTTGTGAAAAGACTTTCGTGAAAAGCAATGTCGAGTTGATTGAGTCCATGACCTGCAATCAGGTATTTCTTCAATGTCTCAAATGCTTCGCGAAGATCAGAATGCACATAGTGTTTTGGTGTTTCGTCGAAAATTGATTCATCTGTGGAATAACTCACTTCGAGTTTACCATCTGGCCGAATCTTAGCCCTTTGAAGTTTAAAGCCTTTCGGGGCTTTCATGGTGTTAAGTGCCATTTTATTTGAGTTGTTTGTGAATTTACACTTCAAAAAGTTCACGTTCAAATACTTCTTCCAACGCGGCTTTCATGTCGGCTTCTTCTGAGTCGGTTTGGAGCGGGGCGAAGCGATTATGGTGAAGCCACCAAATCCCGTCTATAACGCCATCAAATCCTCCGCAAACAAGGCAGTGCGCTAATTTGCCAACATTATTAAGGTCATCTGGTATTCCAACATCCACAACTACGTTCCCGCACGCGCAAGACTGTGTTTTTACAGCTTTAATGACATAATGGTTACCTTCCTTTACAACACCATGTGAATGTGATTTTACACAAACCACCTCCTGTCCAATTTTAAAGTTACACATCGTTATTTGATTTTTGGTTTTACAATCCGTTATCCGCGTCACTCATGCAAATGTCGCCGTGTCCTGTTGGCCCAAGATCACCACCAGTTTGATGGTACCGGAAATTTTCTTCTGCCTTTAGGTCAGCTTCGGTTTTCTTCCGGTCAAAGTGTACGGATTTAAACCATCTTGCACCTCCATTTACATGAATGCAAACACGGTCTTTATTCCATCCGAACACTTGAAATTCCTGACCTTTTTTAATCTTAGAATCTATGTTGTCTGAATTACAAACTATTGTGCTTGCAAACGGGGAATTTTGTGGGTTTATCATTTTGAGTTAAAATTTCGTAGCAATTATGTTTTGTTTCATCTCAATGAGGTAGATAGAATATTCTTGCCTGAGTTCCTTTTCAATCAACATCAGGATTGTTTCATAGCGAAATTGAATCTCTGGAGTAATCATTTTGAAACATTTTCAATCATTGTGGCTTTCAAAAATACTTCAGGTGGTACAGACTTCAACTGTTTGTTTTGGTGCCTCCACGCTTCATTTACATGGCCAATTTTCTTCATGTTTTGACCTGCGTAATGAAACAGTATTCTGTGGTTGTTCAGAATGTCATAACTGTCGTCGGAGTTTTTATAGAATTTCATTGTTATACTAATATTTCTGAGTTTATAATTTCTCTTGAATTCCTTCGGTCAATTTCTTTTTTGATCTGTTCTATCGCTTCGATGTGAGATTCTGTGTAATCCATAACGCCAAGTCCGCAATACAAACCATAATCCATCATAACGTAAAATAGAAATTTTTGCCAAACAAGTTCTTTGCTTCCAAATTCTTTTGGCAAAAGTTCTTCAATATGAAATTTTACGGTTCCGTCACCATAGGTTTTTTTCACAATCCGAATATTCTGAGGTATTTTGAATTCATCAATTTTTTCTCGTTTGCCAAAAGATATTTTAAAAAATTTCATAGTTCTGATTTTAAAATGGTGAGTCCTCGTTTGATTTTGATTCAATACGGTTGTCTGGATGGGGTAAATTTCTATCCAAATCAACAAATCTTGTGGTGTGTGCAATAAACCGAACCTTCCTTGCGGCGATGCTTCCGTTTCTGTGCTTGGCAATAATGATCTCCGCTGAACCTGCTGTTGAGTTTCCTTCCTTGTCCCGATGTTCATGGTGGTACTCTGGCCGGTAAATAAACACAACACCGTCTGCGTCCTGCTCAAGACTTCCTGATTCTCGAAGGTCTGACAATACCGGGCGTTTGTCGCCTCGTTTTTCTACGTCTCTTGACAACTGAGAAAGCGATACGACAGGAACATCACATTCCTTGGCAACCTGTTTAAGTCCTCTGGATATGGTCGAAATTTCCTGCTCCCGATTTTTAAAATTGCCGGACGTAGAAGATCCATCGGTCATAAGTTGAACATAATCAACGAACACAATTCCAATTCCGAATTTCTCTTTCATGATCGAAGTCTTTGACCTCATTTCCATGATTGAAAGTGCCGGAGTATCATCTATGTAAATCGGTAAATTCTCAATTCTTCCAAGGTTTTCATGCAACTGGATGAGTTCAGATTCTTCCGGTTTTTGGTTCATTAAATGCTCAACATCAACCGACGAAATCTGTGCAGCTATTCTGAACATGAGTTCTTCCTTGGTCATTTCAAGTGAAAATATCCCTACTGGAACCCCAGACAATGCAGCCATAATCGCTCCGGTGATCATGAAGCCTGTTTTACCTACTCCGGGCCTTGCAGCTATGTACCACAAATTTCCATTTCTGTAGGCCATTTTCGCATCAATTGACCTGAGACCTGTTGTTACACCAGGTTTATATCCATCGTCCTTTAATCGCTTGTCAATATCGTCGAGCATTGGCTTGGTAAGTTCAGATACTTTGGCGGCTTGTTTATTCACATTCAATGCCTGGATATCTGAGATGGTCCTTGCTGCTGTAGCAAGTAGATTGAAGATGTCAATTTCTTCGCTGTATGCCTGATTCATAAATCCACTTGCCGACCGGATGAGCTCACGTTGCATGAATTTTTGAACGATCACCCTGGAGTGTACCTCAATATTGGCCGTCGAAGAAACTTTGTTCGTGAGCGTTGAAATAACCACAGGACCACCTACAAAATCAAGTTGTCCTTTCTTCCTTAGCTTCAATGTGACGGTGAGCATGTCAATGGTCTCGTGGGCTTGGTAAAGTTCCATAATTGCCTGAAAGATCATATTGTGACTTTCCTTGTAAAAATGCTCAGGCCGCAAAATCGCAGAAACTACCCGTAAAGAAGACATCTCAATGATTATGGCTCCAAGCACAGCTTCTTCGAATTCAATCGCCTGTGGAGGTAATTTCCCGAACATTTCCGGCAAAATTTCCGGGACTTCATTTTTTCTATTTCTGCGTTTAAGATCCATTATTCAGCAATTGGGTATCTTTCTGATGGTTTGTAGATGTTTTCTTGTGGCACTTCTTTGTTGGCTCTATTCATGAACACATCAATGTACATAATGCCGTCCTTATTTTTTTTGATCAGCTTTGAAGGTGAAAGGAAATTTGACTGCCAAAATGAATCTGTCCGCGCATAGGTAACAGAAGATTTTATGTCGTCTTTAGTTTTACCAAGTGATCGGAGTTTACAGTAAACATTTGACCAGTCCTTTTTCATTTTGTCGTTAACGGTCATCTTTGCTGGCTTGTGATTGTTTAAAAACCAATCAACAAACTTTAAACCCTCGTCTTTAAATAATCCTAATTCTACATTTTCATCCTTATCCTCATCTACATCCTCATCCTCATTAGCTTGCTTTTTGCTTCTATTTCGCTTCGGTTTCGCTTTTAATTCGCTTTCATTTGGCTTCCGTTTCGCTTTATTTCCATTCTTCCATTTTACCATGTTTGCCTCTAAATTAGGCTTGATCAGAATGAAAATTGTTTTGCTCAATCCTGTCAATTCAATCTCATTGAAATTGAGTGAAAATTCGAAAATAGCAGCCCAAACTTCTGCTTGGTTTTCTTTTGGAAGCTCTTTTATAGCCTCGTAAAAACTCCGGTAAATTACTGTTGAGTCTCTCATAGAGCAGTGAAAAAAGGATACCCCCACACGCAAAGGCTTATCCACGCTCCGAAAGGAGTTTTGGCAATGCGGCAGGGGTATTTGTGTAGTTTTTTCATCGTGAATAAGCGTTGCAATAGTAATTCAATCAGTGCATGAAGTCAAATTTATTTGCAAAGCATCTGTGTCGCTTGCCATTCCAACTGACTGATTTCTTTAGACAACCTTACGATGTCGTGCTGTCTGCTGTAATTCTTCGCCAACTTCAAAAAGTATTGACGTGTATTGATTTCGGATATGATTGTTTCTATGGTCATTGGGAAATGATTTTTAAGATTCAGAACCAAAGTTTGTATTCAAGTAATGACGGCAAAGAATTACCCTGTTACGCATCATTTGTATTTCTTCATCATTCCGTTCAACAACGAATTCTTTGATACGGTCTCCAGGACTTTTTAAACCCGTCCAATCTCTGTTTTCCAAATCAACATTTGGATTTTCCCTTCTGAACATATCAATGTCGAAGATGTTGTTTTTCTCCAAAACAATGATCTTTTCACGATAACGTTCGAAGTTGTCAGAAGAATCATCAGGACATCCCATTTTGTAGTACAGGTTTTCTTTCATCTTCAATAGCTGGTAGTAAGGTGTATTTACCAAACAGTAAACAGTTGTCCATCTATCAGCACCAAACAAATCAATGTAGGTCATATTCTGCCAATAGTAAACATCGTCGAGTTCTTTCTTATACTTTGGAAAGGTCATGATGTCCTTGGAACATTTGGTGTCGAATCCTTCTACACATTTTCTTGCCTTGTCACCTACAAAAAAATCAGGTTCTCCGGTGAAGAAATCATTTGTCAATCTTTCCTTGTTCTCTTTGAAGATCCTTTTCTTTCCTGGAAGTGAATTCAGATACAAATTGTAAAGAGTAACCGCCGCACTTTGACCGATGATTCCTTTCTCCATTGTGTCAACTGTTACATCAGGCCGGAATCCCCAATAATTCTCTGAGGCAAGTTCATGACAGAAGGTTACGATTCCTTTCATCTGAGTTTCTGTGAGGTTGTTTCCTTTGTCCAGATATGACATGATTCTGTGCATAGATGATGCACGCACTTTGAGGTTTGAGAAGTTTGTCATTTCCACTTTTGATTTTGTAATGATGTGGCAAGATTGGTTACTTGCTCACATCATCACGGGGTTTGCTTACTGTTTAGACTTTGCGAAACTTACAACTTTGTCGAGCAAGTTTACAACGTCATTGAAGTTTTTTTGACTCTTCTTAGACTTGAATGTGTACTTGCTTTTAATGGAGTGAATTTCTGAAATCAATTCTTCGAATTTGGCCTTATCGCCCATTGAAAGCCTTGCTTCTTCTTCTGCCGCAGCTTTATCCTTTGCTTCCTGTTCTTCGCGCTCTTTGGCTTTCAGTTCATCTTCCAAACGCTTTTTTTCAGCTTCTGCCTTTTCACGTTCTTCTTTTGCTTTGCGCTCGATCTCATCACGTTCGGCCTTTGCTTTTGCCTCAGATGCTTTGCGCTCCTTTTCTGCCTTTTCACGTTCTGCCCTCAATGCTGCTTCTGCCTGTTCTCTTTCCTTCTTCATTTCGGCTTCACGTTCTTTAGCTTCTTTTCTCAATCTCTCATTTTCCAAACGCACACGTTCGCGTTCTTCCTGTTCCAATCTTTCACGCTCAATTCTTTCCTCTTCCAATCGTTTCGCCTCAGCAATTCTTCCTTCATAAGCCAACCTTGAATCGTTCAGCAACTTCTCGAAATTCTCATCAGGCATCAATGACAAATCCATGAATTGAGTATCAACTTCATAAGGCGCAAGTAAAGCAATCCTTTCCTGTTTTTTTTTTTCACGACGTTCAGCCTCTTTTCTTTCTTTGAAAGTTTCCTGCTCCCGAAGAAATTCTTCCAGTGTAGTGATCTCACCAGTAACAGTACGTTTGATTTCGTCAAGTGCTTTGCTATAAGCCAATGAATCCGCTTTCAATTCCTTGTGTTTAGCATCAACACCTTGCGTTCTAACCTTCACAAGTTTCTTTCTCATTTCTCCGGCCTTAGCCATCAAATCAGTTTGCGTCTCATTGGTTACAACAAGATCATTTGCCAATGCTTTGATCTCATCAACTTGTTGATAGAATTGACTGAATGCTGAGTGAAGAACAACTTTGGTTTCATTCACAAGTCCAGCTTTATCAAGCACCGTATTCAGTGCGTCTGTGTTTGTCCCCGACATAGTATTGATTGTTTTTGAATTATTACTTTTTTCTTCCGTTCGTTCTACGCTTCTTTTTTGCCCTGCGTTGTTGGCTTCTGTAGCTTTCAACGGTGTGGCGTTTTGGTGTGTATATAGCTGAACTGAAATCGATATGTGGTATCATTAGCTCACTAAACGATTTCGTTAACTCCATAATTTCTTCTTTCATACGATTATAATTTACTGATTTTCGATTTCTGTTTTCCTTGCCTCAAATCTTTCAACCATGATTACCTGGAGTTCATCGTCCAATGATGACATGAGTATATCAAGATCGTCAAGGCTATGACATGTGAGAAGATTTTCTTCAATCTGTTTGATTACTTCTTCCTGACGAATTTCTTCGTGGTTGATGTCTTGCACTGTGTTGTCAGGATATTCAACACTGCTTCCATCCTGATCATTGATTAAACCTTGGTCAGTTGTGATTGCCTTTTGCATTTCAACTGACATTGGTCCCCATTTAGCAAGTGTCAACTTCAGCACAGTTTTCATTGCCATTGAGTCAAAATCATCTTTCCAAGGACCGGAAGCAAATGTTTTTGAAAACTTCTTTCCATGTGCTTCGGCTTTTGCACGAGACCAATACACCGTTTTGTTGAATCCTGAAATCAGTCTGAAGTGTGTACAGTAACCAACAACTTCTCCTTCTCCATCAATAGAAAAATCGGCTTTCAATTCTTCAGTCAAAGAGTTGAATGATTCGAATTGATTCTTATACACCGGAATGCAATTCAAAGCCTCATATTGGCCTGTTCGAAGTGCAAGCTGTATGAAACCGCGATACCCAATCTGAAATTGAGCTACAGTTGTTGATTGCCATTTTCCTTCCTTGTCCTTGAAGTTCTTTTTGAAAGGCACAATCCAAGCAAATCCAAGATTGTTATTCAATGGAAGATCAAGTGTTACTGCTACCAATGCGCAATTCAATACAGACGTTGGTTCAGCGGACTTCAAAGCGTCCGATGAATTAACGATCTGCATTACTGAAGTTGCAAATGTGGCTTGTTTCTTTCCAAGCACTTCAGATAGTCTTCCCATTACCTGGGGATCTGAAAGTAAAGCCTTGACACTTGTCGGCTTTGTTGTTGATACTTGACTGCTCATAGTTATTGATTATTGATTGTTTACTTTGAAATCAGTTTGCAGATTGGATAACCTGTGATTTTAGAAATCCTTTCGAGGTGTTCTACCGTACATGCTTTGACGTACATATTACCAGATTCCCATTGCTGTAAAGCTTTAACCTTTGAAGATGGTAATGATCTTTTACTCATGATTACTTTTTCTGCAAGTGCCTCAATAGTCAGATCCTTTTGACCTTCCTTTTTTACATTGAGGTTGTAATGATAAATAGCTTTGTTGATTTGTATTTTCATAGTTATTGATTGACTTTGCAAACATAAATGGTTTTGATCTCATTCCTACTATTTTTCAGAAATTAATTTTTTGGTGAATAAAAGGGGTATGAATTTTTTCATTGCTTTACTTCTTTTTGGTTAACAGCATACCCCGCCTCAATCATTCCGTCACAATCAATGCCTATGCTTCGGAGGTAGTTGATAGGCCCTGTAATATCATTAAAAGATTTCAGTGAGATTTTTTGATTATCAAATTTGAATCCTGATCTAAACGAAGCTGAATACCTCCAATCGGACGTTGAGCCATTACTCATTATAGTTGATAATGCACTCCATTCGTCATGAGTCATATCGTCCATCGTTCTCAGTACGAGTTTGAACTCTCCTTGATTGTAGCAGGCTTGAACTGTATCGTAGCAGATAACAAGTAGTTCACCATTGTCCTTTCGGTTGATCTCGTCAATGGTTCCTGTTTCACCGTTAGCGTGAATTACCTTCTGCCCGAAGTAGCAGGGGAGGATCATTTGAAATTCTTGTTTTGTCATGGCTTTACTTGCTTTGTTCGTGACTGAGTGGATTTACAACTGACGGTTGATCTGTGTCAAACATTTCTGTTGCCATAGCTATGATTGTAGGCTGCTTAGTAATGTCAACCTCATTACGTTCAATTCTGCCCGCTATCTCGCGGAGTTTTTCAGCCCGATAAATTATTGCGTTAGTTTGTAAGGAAATAATGGCCTGTGCCGTATCCGTAAATTTTTCAATACCTCCTGCTTCTAAAATATCTGATTCTATTTTATCGTAGGCGTATTCCTCCGCTTCTGCAAGTGCTCTTAAAATCTGTGGGGTGTTCATCGGTTTTTTATTAATTGGATTGAAATAATCACATCTCGCACGACATCAATGATTGTCATAATAAATAGTGTTGAGGCTATTCCGATAAGGAGGCCGAAGTAGAAATCTTTTTTGTTCATGGGTTACTGATTTAAAAAGTGAACCACTCTTACGCGGTGGTTCTTTACGGGGTATTTGTCACTTATCTCGCATAGATTCCACGCCATGCTCGATGCAATTTCATTGGGCCGCCTATCAATCAAATGCTGTACATCATTAGTTTGAAATTCAACTTATAGCTAGTCGCAGAACTTTCAGCGGCCCTCCTCTAAATCATTATCTTTATGTGATTATGATTATCAACGAAAAATGTCGTCTAAATCTTCATCACTAATTTCCTGTGTGCTTGCCGCTTCCAGTTTCAATTGCTCCTGCTTAGCGACATATTTTGAAACATCCCATGCATCAACCGGTTTCACTCCGAGATCCTCTGCCTTGTACCTTGCAATCTCTTCTGTGCATGGATTGATAGCATAGATAGCTGCGCCTCCGATGAATCTTGTGAATGCCGGATTTGATTTTGTTTCAGGTACATCAACCCTGAGCATGTTGGTTCCTGCTAGTGGATGCTCTGAGATGTGTCCTGCGATCTTCTGGTGACCGAGCAATTCAACGATTGCCCATGTTTCGAATTTTGTTTCTGTGCTCATGTGATTGATTGGGTTATAGGCAGGGCTAAGACAACTTAACCAAACCGTTTTTAGTCATTTTGACACCAAGTTTTTTCCAACTTTCTTTTGTGTTTGGAATCATCATTTTAAGAACACCGTCATAAGGTAATTCTTGAAATAGCTCTTTTGCTTTATCTTCCGAAATGGGCATATTATCATCATTGTCGTGATAACCATGTTGAGGGGTTTCGTAAAATCCTGCCATTTCTTTTGAATAGCAATAACCTGAATTGTTTGGACGCCAAAGAGTAACATACTTTTCGTGTCGCATTGTGTGAGTAAGTGATACTATATACATTTCTATTTTAAGTTTTGTGCAGTGATTGATGTTACTTGATTACTTGATTACTTTGAGTTGTGGTTAGCGGTCAGGCTATACCCAACACACGTTGGAATTCAAACCGCTTTTGGTCTTTACCTTGTTCGTGAACATATTTCAAAACATCAGACAAACGACTGAATTTATCAACTCTAATGTCACCCCAACTAGGCAATTCATAGGTTGAAAAATATTTGTGTTTAAATCCTAAATTAATTAAGGCATCAACCACATCCTTTTGAAATTTTGTGAGTTTCTGATATTGCTCTAATTCTTCTGCTTCCATTTGTAAAAATTGTTTTTGGACTTCTAAAAGCGGAGAAGCCCGAACCGCTTTACTTGATTAAAATGTACCGAGTCTGACAGTCGATACGGTGCAATGAATCCAATGGAAGTAGAGTGGTGTCACTTGCTCCATCCGATGTTCCCTCGATTACTTGGTGAGGGGAGTGGTAGCCGGACAATAGACCAGCGACGAACAATATCATGGCTAATACACATATTGCAATTACTGTGAAAAATTTCTTCATGTTTTATAAGTTGTTTGATTGATTGATTCTATTGATGGTAATTTCACATTTCCTTCACTCAATATCTGCAGCAAACTAGGTTCATGATTTTCATTTGGCGTCTTAAACCAACCTTTAGTTTGAATGTACCGCTGAGATTGACATACGAATTCATTCTTCCCAATTTTAACAAGCCATCGATGATATGGTAGTGAGTTCTTTCCGATGTAGTCGCCTTGGTAAATTCTATTTTCTTCGTCATCATGATACTTAGTATCGGCTTTGAAATAAACTCCAAAACTGCTATGCTTATCTGGTTGATCAATTACAATTTCAACGTCACCAGATTTTCTCAACGTTTCCATTTTCCATTCAACGAATACTGAAAGTGCTGAATTACGAATGAATTCTCCAGGATGAAGTTTGGTCTTCAAAATTGGTTCTGATCTTTGAAGAAGAAAACCTCTGCACTCATCAAATGTTAGTTCGGATACTTTCATTTTTTCGAGAATTGTTTGGTTGCTTCGTGTTTTACTTGCTTTCTGAGTTTGATTAAGAACCGTTGAAAGTCCTCATTCATTTGACGATCGTACAAGTTAATCGGTGGGTATGAAGTATGTGAGACGTGCATCATAGCTCGGTGATTTTAATACCTATTGGGGTGATTTTTAAGAGGCCGTCAGTAAACGATGTGTTTTTGCAAATATATATATAAATCTTTTCTCATTCCTACTAATTTTTAGAAATATTTTCACATTCCTAGTGTTTATGCACGTTTCACGTAGGTTATAAAATAGTAAAAGGCCACAAATTGCGACCTTTTACACCATTAATCTATGAGCAAACTGAGGTCAAAACCTCTGATAAAGCCATTGTAAAAACATTGATGAAACCGGAAGCGATAACAATACCCACCACATTGATACGTCAGTGAAGTAGTAAACCAACGAAGTAACTATTGCCGTCACATAAACATTGAGACAAAGATGACAGGCTCCAAGTGCCTTGTACCAATTGAGCATGAATGTAACTTTCAATTTTTGTGTAGTACTGAGCAAATTTGATCCACCTCTTTCATTCATGTAATCTGACACTTTAGTTTCCGTCCGGTGATAACCTTCATCAATCAAAACTCCAATCCATGAAAAGATGGATCTCAGATTCACTTTATCTTCATTTGGATTTCCGATTAGAAACTCAATGAAATATGTCGTCGATCCTGCAATACATGAGATGATGATAACATAAATGATTGTCGCTAAATTTTCAAACATTGTATTTAGATTATGGTGTTACAGTAATTCTGATGCAGTCGTAATCTTCTGATGGAAGTCCAATGGTAATTTCTTCACCGAATGGATCGTATATTCTGATGTCAAATTGATAGTTCTCATTGAGATTTTCAAGAGGTATTTCAATCTCAGTATTCTTCGTTGCAGAGAATGTCTGAGTAACCGCAACACCATTAAATGATGTTTTGATTGTATAATTACCCGTATGCAGCGCATTGGTGCCAATAGCAACCGTTTCGCAATGTTGATGACATCCAAGGTCAAGAGGATTTGTACAAGTGTCGCATGCCATGTCTATTTCAATTTGGTCACAATCATAATTCCAAAGGAACTGAATCGTGAAGTCGATGTATAAAGTTCGGTAATTTACATTTTCCTGATTTTGGCCGGATTCATTTTGAACTACAGCCATTGAATTACTACCACCAGAACGCGCTCTTACTTTGACGGAATTTGATTCGTATCCGGCGAATGAAAGTTTCGATAACTGCGATGCAAGTAGTAGCGTAATGTTCTCTGGCAATTCGGTCTTCGCCACAATCACAAGACGCATGAAGTAAGTGAATCTTGTCATCACCTGACATCCGGCGTATTGCATTGATTCTTCGGTGGTGAAGTTTTGGTCTGAACTGAAACGGATATAACCTGAGTTTCCTGATCTGTCTGTTATACCGATTTCTTTTATCCCGTCGGTTACAGACTTCTCACCTCCGACACTATTCAAATAACCAACCGAACGGATCTCACTGAGCCAAGAATTTGACTGTACAAGCTGCGTGGATATGCTGTCAATTATTTCCCTGATCATGATGACAAATGTACGCTATTCGAAAGCACTGAAAAACGCTTTTGTTGCCGCTGCTTCAACAGCATCTTCGAACTTAGAAAGTTCGTCGTTACTGACCGCAAAGATTGTTTTGCCAAACCTGTTTTGATTTCCTTCAGCAATTTCAACCTTTCCATCTGTCAAAAATCCTATTGTGCGTGCATTACCTGATTCACCAAGTACTATTGACCCGCTAAGTGACCCTGTTAAGAATAGGTCAACTTTTTGATTCTGCCTTCCGACAACGGTCCTGAATTCAGAATAACCGCCAGGCATGTATTGTGATTTTCTTTTCTTGCCATTCTTGAAATCTTTGGATGAAGATTTTCCTTTTGGTTTCAGTGAAGATTTTCGGACCTGCGAAGTCTGTGAATTGATCGATACATATATTGGTTTTGTAGAATAGGTGCCGATTTGACCACCGTCCGCATCTAATCCATCCTGGAATATTCTATCCTTGAAATCTGCATACAGGCTCAATATTGACTCGTTGACCGCTTGTTGACCTGCCTCAATAGTTTTGATAACTGAGGTCCGTAATGCTTCTCGTAATTTATCAGGATTGATAGTTGCCATGACTTTGTATATTTGTCATGTCTTTCTTACTACTCATAGAAGAATTGTTTTCACTTTCAGATAGCCGCGATAACGATTGCGGCTATTTCTTTTTCATGATACTATTGAAAAGCGATGTCAATATTTCTTTGTGTTTCGCCACCAAAAAAACAACGATGTGATGACCCATTAAAGTGGCAACAGGCCCAATAAAAAAACTTTGTTTCTGCATTCCATAAATATCACACCACACCAACGACATAATACCTACAAAAAGAGAGATTCCTGTCATGCCAAGCCAATGATACCATTTCAGCTTTTTGCCTTTTAAAAGCTCATAGCTGATCTTTCCGACAAGTCCAATGAACAGGATTGACGCCCATGAACCATGTTTTGAAAATAAAGCGTATAGTTCATTATGATCGTGATTTTGCATAAATATGTTTTTTGGTCAGGTATGCAGTGATCATAATGATTGCAATGTTTTCGCCTATTGCGAAGTTCAGAATATCATTCCAAGACAATACCGTAGGATCAAACCAAATCTCATCAATCAACTTTCCTATCCACAATAAGACAACAACAATTGTAAGTTGCCGGAATAGTCCTGTGGTGAGTAGTCCAATAACTGAGAATGCAAACACCCACTGAGTGGCATTTAGAAGCATCCACATATTTGTCGCAGCAATTATTTCGTCATCCGATTTTCCAACAGCAATTCCAATCAACACGCCAGCGGCAATCTGCAGCGAAACAATTATGATGGTGATGTAGGCTGCAATTTTTTTCATCTTCGAACAATGTTTCTTGGTCTTGGACCTACAATAGAGTAAAAGTTTACATTCGAATTGTCACGAATGTATTTTGACTCATCAATTTCACATTCGGTTTCGGCTATAGAAACCCACAATTCCTTTCCTGGTGTTACTCCGTTTGCTCCTGGAAATAACACGTATGGATTGAATGAGTTCGTTGACTTCTGAATGTAGTCAGTACCTCCAAGAGTCAATATGACAAGATCCTGATTTGATGCAATTTTGAGTTTTGACATGGCTTTTATTTTTTACCGCACTTTGCGCACGATGATTTTTTTGTGATCCTCTTTGGTGATTTCTTCTTTGAAATCGGTGCTTTTATTTTCATCTTATGGAAGATTTTCTGAGTATTGAACACCTGTACATGTGAAGCATTTTGCCTCTGCTGACCGGAGTAGCCTTGATATAGCTGGTCCGTTATCAAACCATAACTGCTTCTGCATTTGGTCAAAGTGCAACGCTAATTCTTTTGCATCGTCCTTTGATGATAAGGAAAGAAAATTCATACGGTCGGAATATGCCCATTCTCTTGCAACCTTAACACCCGCCATGTATTTGAAGATCATTGGATATCTTCGAGCGATCAAACAAACCATTTTTTCTGTGTTGCATACAAGTTGAACGTCTGCTTTGATTCCGTAATACTCCGAAGACTCATTTCCTGAGAAATCTAGTCCAGATAGCATAAGGTAATTGGTTCCGGTGTTTTCACACTTACTGCATGAGTGAATAATCCTTCCAGAAATAGAACCACGATATGGTGCAACACCATCATCGGATACTCCATCAGTGCTTGAATAGGTTATTCTAACTGAGTTTTGAAGTGTCTCGAGATTTATCGGAACAGTTACTTCTTCGTCCGCTTCTGCTGTGATGGTATGAGTTTCTGATTCAACACCATCGGTTACAGTTATCACAAGACCAGAAACTGCTACATGACTTTTGAAATAGAAATTTGAAACGAATAGATTGCTCAAAGACGTTGGTCGTTTCTCAATCAGTAGTCCTGGATTTCCGTCTGCCTGATCCCAATATTCGTCGCAGAAACTTTTTGCAAAAATGGTCTCAACAGAATCTTCAACAATTGCGTCGCCAAGTATTTCACGAATTCTTTCTTGAGCTTCTTGACCGACAATTCGCATAATCTGGTTGAGCATGTTTTGAGCGTTCAGCCATTTTCCAGACTCAATTGAAGCCATCGTTTTGAGCGATATTCCTTCAAGATCCGTGATATAGGCATTTGATGTCGGTGCGATTCCGCAAGTGCCATCAATACCAAGATAGTTGTCGAGACATTCCATGTTTTGAAGGAAAATACCCCGGCTTTTTATCACCGGGGATTTTATTGTTAGGTTGGGCTTCTTAGCTGACAGTTGCAGCGAACAACATGTTGTAGTTCACTTGGTAACGGTCATCGGTTGACTTGAACATGTCAAGCGGCAATTGCCACAGGCCATAACGAAGACTGATCCTCATTTTGTAACCGCGTGGCGAGCACTTGTCGTAGAACAATTCAAAGTCATACTCAATGCCGGTACGTGGATCGACAATTGTGTTGAAGGTGAAGTCGGAACCTGTTTTCGCAAACTGACCTTTGTTGTAGCACTTGGTCAAAAGTTGAGCTGCTCTTGGAGCCCATGCGAAAAACATGTTGTCCTCTGATGCAGAAGCAAGGACGCTGTCCATGAACTGATCATAGTAGAAATCGAAGTCAGCAATTTTGGAGTTGTCCAAACCTACGTTGTTACAACATCCGTATTGCTGAAGACGACGATAGTGATCGATGTTTCCACCACCAACAACGATTGGACGACCAACCGCACCGGTGTTTTGGATGTCGCGCATCATCATCACTTCACCATTTACATCTGGTGAGTAGATTCCTGAATCATTGTTCAAGAATGCGTAACTGTTCGGTCCTGCATCGCCATTCCAGAAACTACCTGCTCCGCTCACAAACTGAGGGATCAGTGTTTCATTCATTTTGCGCATAACAGAATTCATCTTGCCGAGGACAAGACGATTCCAGAATTCCTGACCGCTTTCACACAAGGTGCGAATTTGATCTTCAGTCACCAGAGTAACGGAAGAAGCAACTTCTTCAGTCAATTCTGGTTCGTCATACACGTATGCGTGTTCAACACCTGCTTCTTCACAGAGGTCTGTGATTGTAGATGTCGCGTCAGATACGCTATCAGGTTTGAGGTATTTGAGTTGGACTGTGTTGATCTTGCCGTCACCTTTATCGAGCAATGAATCAACTTCCATTCCTGCCGTATTCTCTGAAGAAACAAGGGCATCGATGAAACCAGTCGGTTGACGGTTCAAAATCGGATTACCATTTTCTCCAGCTACAGCATTGAGATTTTCCTGTAAGTTCAGGCAAAATTCGTCAAATGAAATAGGCATGTTCTTGAAAAATTTCAGTTGAAATCTGCTCTGACTTGAATGGTGTCAGAAGACCACAAGGCTGTGAGAGGATGCCGCCTCATGAAAAAAGCCGTGACAAATGTACACGGCCTTTTCAAAAGTTGGATATTTTTTTTATGACTGCTCCAGTGCTTTGCGTTTTTCGTCCGCTGCCGCCTGTGCTTTTTTCAAGTGAGGACTGAGATTTTTAGGATCATCACCACCACTTCCTTCATGTTTTTTGATGGGTGGTTTCGGTGGATTTGGTTCCTGTTTTTTCAATGCTTCTTCCTTGGTGAGCACAAAATCAATAGACTCATCAAGCGTCATCGCCTTACCGTTCTGCATCGCTTTGAGCTTCTTACCTTTCTGAAACACGGTGTAATTACCGTCTTCACCTTGCTCAACATCGAATGTTGAATTGTAAACTTCTCCAAGAGACCTGATATATGAAGCAGATTTTGAAACCAAATGTTCTTCTCTGGCTTTGAATTTTGAAGAAATCAACGCACTCTTTTCCTTTGACTTGATGTCGTTTTCCCACTGCGACTTCATTGAAGGAATGGTTTCTTCATTCACAACACGAAGGTCCTCCTGCGCTTTGGCAAGTTCACTGTTTAGCCTTTCGAT